>Ga0082335_1000160_pt1:0-57500 | contig 181341 bp, 148 predicted proteins | sample Subgrocontami58m_FD_72375 | JGI IMG/M metagenome (GOLD analysis project Ga0082335, IMG submission 72375) | Subsurface groundwater microbial communities from S. Glens Falls, New York, USA - GMW37 contaminated, 5.8 m (SPADES assembly) (version 2) ... | reverse complement strand
TTCGATCATGAGGCAGTAACAATGCGTTCGGTGCGGACAATCAGCAGGAAAGGCTAGCGCAAGCTAGAATCCTCAGAGACTACACGCCAAGCATCACGTTCTCGTGATGATGATATAGTCCGATCTTCATGGCGACATGAAGGACAAGCGAAGATCTCTCTTCGTGAATCGCGACTGAATCCTCAAGATTCAAATCGTTAACACAAATGAACGGTCCTAAGGTAGCGAAATTCCTTGTCGGGTAAGTTCCGACCTGCACGAATGGCGTAACGATCTGGGAGCTGTCTTAACGAGAGACACAGCGAACTTGTAGTACCGGTGAAGATGCCGGTTTCCCGCATCTAGACGGAAAGACCCCGTGCACCTTTACTACAACTTGATAGTGGGTTCGGGCAAACGATGCGCAGCATAGATGGGAGGCTTTGAACCGAGGCTTTTGGGCTTCGGGGAGCCACAGGTGAGATACCATCCTTCGTTTGTCTGGACTCTAACCTCGAGCCGTAATCCGGTTCAGGGACACTATCAGGCGGGTAGTTTGACTGGGGCGGTCGCCTCCCAAATTGTAACGGAGGCGCTCGAAGGTTGGCTCAGGCTGTTTGGAAATCAGCCGCAGAGTGTAAACGCATAAGCCAGCTTGACTGTGAGACAAACAAGTCGAACAGGTACGAAAGTAGGAGTTAGTGATCCGGCGGTTCTGTATGGAAGGGCCGTCGCTCAACGGATAAAAGGTACGCCGGGGATAACAGGCTGATCCTGCCCAAGAGTTCACATCGACGGCAGGGTTTGGCACCTCGATGTCGGCTCATCGCATCCTGGGGCTGAAGAAGGTCCCAAGGGTCCGGCTGTTCGCCGGTTAAAGCGGTACGTGAGCTGGGTTTAGAACGTCGCGAGACAGTTCGGTCCCTATCTGGTGTGGGCGCAGCAGGATTGAGGGAATCTGTCCTTAGTACGAGAGGACCGGGATGGATCCACCTCTAGTGTACGAGTTATGGCGCCAGCCGTAACGCTCGGTAGCTAAGTGGAGCATGGATAAACGCTGAATGCATCTAAGCGTGAAGCCAGACCCGAGATTAATCCTGCCCGTGAGACTCGTGGTAGACCACCACGTTGATAGGCTGGAAATGTAAGTGCAGTAATGTGCTCAGTTGACCAGTACTAATCAGTCCCTAGGCTTGACCATAAAATTTACTGAGAGCAACAAAGCTTCCCAGAAGTTTTTGAGTTCAACGCTTGCGCAACTCTGAGATTTTTCGGATTTCAAATCTGGAATCTTGAATTTGAAATCTCCAATCTCAGTTAGAAGCTTGCCTTGGTCACTATTCGATCTTTTTCTTTAAGTTCCGTAGCGCGGACTCTGAGCCGCGTGCGCGCCGCCGCAGAAGCGGGGCAGTAGCCCGACCGTAAGGGAGGGCTCAGCTTTTTGCTTCAGGTCGTGAGTGCGCAAACAGGCCCGGGCCCCCGCTACCGAAAGAGTTTTCCGGTGATTTTGTCGGCAGGGTCACACCCGTTCCCATCCCGAACACGGAAGTTAAGCCTGCTGGAGCCGATGGTACTGCATGGGAAACTGTGTGGGAGAGTAGGAAGTCGCCGGGATTATTAAATGAAGCCCGCTCAGGGTAAACTTGAGCGGGCTTTCATTATTTTCGACTCGAATGTCATTCAATACTTACTTCCGCCTGACTTCCTACGCGACCATTGCGGCTGCGGCGCTGGCTCTGTTCGTTGCCCACGGCGTGGGCGCGTGGCTGGCAATTGCGTTTGCGCTGATCACGATCACCGCGTGGAAGCTGGAAGGCACGCGCTGGCAACTGTCTGAGCGAATCGCGCTGGCGGTGATCCTGGTTTCGTTGCCGCTGTTCTATTTCGATTGGCGCATCCTTGTGCCGTATCTCGAGATTGAGTTCTTGGAAAACGGACAACGCGCCGGGGTCGAAGTCACAGTGCTCGGCCATCTGATCCTGTTTCTCTCGGCGGTGAAGATCCTGCAACGCAAAGCCGATCGCGATTGGTTCTTTCTCTATCTGATTTCGTTTTTCGTGGTGCTGCTGGCGGCCGGGTTGAGCACCCGTCCGGTCTTTCTTCTGACGCTTTCCGTTTATCTGCTCTGCGTTTTGTCCACGGTCGTGGCGTTCGAAATTCAGAAAGCCCGACGTAAAGTCCAAGCGACGCAGACACGCATCCTCATCGCGCCGGATTCGACCATCTTCCGCAAACTCTCGATCCAGAGCTGGCGACGCCGGTATCACGAGACGCGGCGTCTCCCTTTAGTCTCAATCGGACTCCTGCTCTTCATCGTGGTGCTCGCGCTTCCGTTCTTCCTGATCGCGCCGCGCACTCGGGCCAACGCTTTGACCGGCAGTGGCAATGGTCTCGCCGGAATCATCGGCTTTTCCGACAGAGTTCGGCTCGGTGATATCGGCCGTTTGAAGACGAGCGACGAGATCGTCATGCACGTGCGCCTGGAAGCGAACAGCGCTTCGTCGGGTAAAGACTTGCGCTGGCGTGGTGTGGCCCTCGATGAGTTCACCGGGCGCGAATGGAGCAAGTCGCCGGCGGCGCAGCGCTTTGAAAAGAAGGAAAGCGATAGCGGACTATTCCAGGTCGGCACGACCGAGGACCTGCGACGACTAACCTCGCAGACATTTTTCGTAGAGCCACTGGACACGCCGGTGCTGTTTGGTCTGCCGCGCATCGTAGCGTTGCAGGGGCGTCTGCCGTTCGTGCGCGTCGATTCGGAAGGTTCGATCCAAAGCCGACCCCACGATCAGGAGCGGGCCTTATACAAAGTCTATTCGGACACTCACGTGCCGGCGCCGGACGCGTTGCGAAGCGATGGCTTGCTTTACTATGTCTCAGCGGCGCGCTACCTCGCGCTACCCGACAATTTGGATCCGCGGATCAAGGCCACAAGCAGAGATGTGGTTACGAAGGCCGGCGCGCGCAATGGCTATGACGCAGCCCGCGCGGTTGAATCCCATCTGCGCGACAACTACGGATACACGCTCGACTTGAAAGCCGGCGGCGCCGATCCGCTCGCGGATTTTCTCTTCAATGTAAAGGAAGGTCACTGCGAATACTTCTCGACCGCGATGGCGGTGATGCTGCGCACCCAGGGCGTGGCCACGCGGGTCGTCAACGGATTTCTGCCGGGGCAATTCAATGAAGCAGCGGATGCCTTCACCGTTCGGCAGAGCGATGCGCATTCCTGGGTCGAGGTTTTCTTTCCTGAAACGAATTCGTGGGTGACGTTCGATCCGACGCCGCCCGCCGGCCGCGCTCCCAGGGCCCGCACTGGTCTGGCCGCGCAGTTGAGTAAGTACAGCGAAGCGCTCGACCTGATGTGGTTTCAGTACGTGATCGGTTACGACAAGCAGGAACAACGTTCGCTGGCGGCGTCATGGCAGAAGCGTCTTTTCGATCTGCGCCGCGACGCCGCAGTGAAGTTCGATCAAGCAGGACGAGCCTGGCCGTCCGCGATTCGTCCAATGCTCCTCAGTCTGCTCGTGCTCGGCACGGGAGTTATGATCGTAGCGCTCGGGCTGCGTATTCGTCGCCAGGGCTGGCGCCGGGGCCTGAAGGTTTGGGGAATTCGGACTGCGGCGGAGAGTTCACGAGTTGATTTCTACGAGCGGCTAACTGCGTTGCTGGAAAAGCAAGGCATGAAGCGACCACCGCATCAGACGCCTATGGAATTTGCTGCTGCCTTGGGAATAAACGAAGCGTCCGAGATTACGAACGCCTACAATCGCGTGCGCTACGGAGCAGAGAACCTGTCGACATCAGAGCGAAGGCAGATTGAGGAGTTGCTATTGGAATTGGAGAGAAGTCGGAAAGAGATTTTAAACGCAGAGGACCGCTGAGGTTTTCAGAGGGCGCAGAGGTAGCAGGCGTTTAGAGTACCAACTTTAGTTGGGCTTTTTGGTGCGAAAGACCCGACTGAAGTCGGTACTCTGAACGCCGTTATTCCAAGCTCTCCGCGAATCCTCTGCGAGCTCTGCGTTTAGGTGTTATCGTTCCGGAAGATCGAAATTCATGACAAAAGTTGGCTTCATCAGTCTCGGTTGTCCCAAGAACCTCGTCGATAGCGAGGTCATGATGGGTCAGCTCAAGCAAAATGGGTATGAGATTACCGGGAACGCTGCGGAAGCTGACACGGTGGTCGTGAATACGTGTGGCTTTATTGATTCGGCCAAGAAGGAATCGATCGAAACGATCCTGGAAGCGGCGCGCTTGAAAACCAACGGCAAAGCCACGCGGCTAATTGTTGCGGGGTGCCTGGTCGAACGTTATCGCGATCAACTGAAGGCCGAGATGCCCGAGGTTGATGCATTCATCGGCACGAGCCAAATCAATGACATCCTCAGCGTGTGCGACCCAAAGACAAACACGCGGACGCTGCCCGTGATTCCCCTTGGCAATCAGAGCGCAACTTATCTCTACGATGAATCGACACCGCGCGTGCTCGCTACGCCCAGTCACTATGCTTTCATAAAAATCGCCGAAGGCTGCGATCGTCCATGTGCCTTCTGTTTCATTCCACAGATGCGTGGCCACTTTCGCAGCCGGCGTTTTGGATCGATCGTCGCCGAAGCTCACCAACTGGCTGAAGAGGGCGTGAAGGAATTGATTCTGGTGGCGCAGGATTCGTCGCGCTACGGCGAAGACTTGGGCAAAGACGATGCGCTCGCTCACTTATTGCGCGAACTTTCACACACCGACGGCATCGAGTGGGTAAGGGTCATGTACACCTATCCGACGCACATCAGCGACGGCTTTCTCGACGTGCTGGCCGAAGAGCCAAAGGCCGTGAAGTATCTCGACATGCCTTTGCAGCACGCGTCGCAGAACGTGCTCAAATTGATGAAGCGCGGCGGCAATCGCGCGTCGCTTGAGCGCTTGATTAAGCGAGTGCGAAAGCGAGTTCCGGACATCGCGGTGCGGACAACTTTTATTACCGGCTTTCCCGGCGAAACCGATGAGGATTTCGAGGAGCTACTGGCGTTCGTGAAACACGTCGAGTTCGATCGCGTTGGTGTGTTCACTTATTCAGACGAAGAAGGCACGCCGGCTTACGAGTTGCCGAACAAGGTCGAGCCAAAGATCGCCAAGCAGCGGCGCGCGCGTTTGATGAAAGAGCAGGCGAAGATATCGCGGCGAAAGAACAAGGCTCGAATCGGTCAAACGGTGCGCGTGCTTTTCGAAGGTGAGTCGGCCGAAAGTGAATTGCTGTGGCAGGGAAGAATGGAAACGCAGGCGCCGGATATTGATGGGTGCGTGCTAATCAACGACGTGCCAGACGCTTTCGTTCCCCGGGCGGGCGAATTGGTGAATGTGTTGATTACTGAAGCGCAGGAATACGACCTAGTCGGGCGGATACTCTGAGCACCGCCTCGATTTGACGATCCAGGGTCTGCGGCTCTGCCGCCTGATGTGCGGAAGGTCTCTGACCTTCCGATGCTTCCGTTTATTATTCGGGCTATGCCCGATCTTCGGGGCGTAGCCCCTTGAATTTGATTGAGCGTTAACGGTAAGGCATAGCCTTACCGCACATCGGGCGGCAGAGCCGCTAGCATTCCTTGAGGACCAGAGTTGTAGTGTTGTGATGGGTAAAGAATCCAGTGATGAACTGAATCCGCCTGTGGAAGCTTCGGGAAGCGAGATCGCGCCGCGCAAACGACGCACGTTTCTCGATTATGTCGCGCTGGCGATCGCGACCTGCGGCGTAGGCTACTTCCCGATCGCGCCGGGCACGATGGGATCGCTGGTGGGAGTTGGGCTTTATGTTCTTCTGCGCCGCATCGTTCTTAAGTACATCTTCGCAGTGATGGATCAGCGGTCGGTTATTCCTGAATATCAAGAGATGCTCGCGAGCTTTGGTCTTATTTGTGTTCTATTGGTTGTTACTACCGCGATATCAATGGTTGGGATTTGGGCGGCCTCACGCGCCGAGCGCCTGCTTGGACGCAAGGACCCAAGTGCGGTAGTGATCGATGAAGTTGTGGGACAGTTGATAACGTTTGCTTTTGTTCCCTACTTCCTAGCCGCACCGGCGATTGCGGTAGGATTCGTTCTGTTCCGCGCGTTCGACATCGTCAAGCCTTATCCTATTCGCAAGCTTGAGAAACTGCCGTCCGGTCTCGGTATTGTCGTTGACGACATAGCTGCCGGGCTATATGCAGGAATAGCGTTATCGGTGATCTCGATCCTCAGTCTGCTTCACATCCTGCCATGACCGCCGCAGCGGCGCAGTCGCCGTGTTCACCTATGAACCGTCCTCGTTCCTTAATCGCTCATCCTTGGTCCTTTTTTTTGGGCCGCTGCCAATCCAGCCGCGTCGCCAGAACAAGGACAGCATCCCCACGGCCACTACAATCATGATTCCCCAGACCGCGTAGTAGCCGTAGCGCGAATGCAACTCCGGCATGAACTCGAAGTTCATTCCGTAAACTCCGGCGAGAAATGTTAACGGCAACATGATGGCCGAGAAGATCGTGAGCACTTTCATGATCTCGTTCATCCGATTGGAAACGACGGAAAGATAGGCTTCCAGCGCGCCGCTGATCAGATCGCGATAACTTTCCGACAGGTCAGTGACCCGCCCGATGTGATCATGGATATCACGGAAGAACGGCAGCGTCTGCTGGTCGATTAAGGAGAACTCACCGCGACTCATTCGCAGAATAACTTCCTTTTGCTTGGCGGAGATGCGACGCAGCCGCAGCACCCCGCGTTTCAAATTCATGATCTCCTCGAGAATAAGTTTGTTCGGTCGTCCCAGACTGAAGATATTGTCCTCCAGAGTATCGATTCGATCATCAAAGTCGTCCAGCACCGGCGAGTAATAGTCGACGATCTGGTCCAGAATCTGATAGAGCAGGAACGCCGCACCGCGTTGGCAGGCGACGGGGCTCGTGGCCAGAAGTTGCTTGACGTTGTCGATGCTGCGAAAACGCTCGTGGTGATAAGTAATCACAAAGTTCTTTCCCAGAAAGCCGTCGAGCTCGATCGTGTTGAAATGATCGGGACTGGTGTCCGCGCGCACACCGTGCACGACGAAATAGAGATAGCCGGGGAACTCTTCGACCTTGGGATGGTTGCTCGTCTCGTGACAATCTTCAACGGTCAACGGATGGAAGTGGAAAGTGTCTAGCAGGATCCGTTCATCTGCCTCAGTCGGTTCCGGCATGTCTATCCAGATGACCGCCTTCTCGTCCTTCAATAGATCGGGCAGATGCTCCGCGGTGAATCCTGTTTCAATTTTCTCCGCGCCTTGACGATAAACGAAGATTTCCATGAATCTCCTCCGTGCTAGAGTTCGAGGTTGAACTTCGAGTTGATGGGAGAACGCAACCCAAAGGTTGAACTCTACAACATCGTCCGCCCGCTACTCGACGCAAATCCGACGGACTGTTACCATACCACGTCTTTTGCAGGCAAGAATCAAAAAGCCAAAGTCCTCCATGTCCACGACTCCAATCAAGGTTTTGATTGCTGATGATGTCAGCGACAGCGGCCTGCAGCCTTTGCGCGATGCGGGCTTCGCGCTGGAAAAGAAAACCGGCCTCGGTCCAGAGGCTTTGCGCGCGGCGATCAGCGATTGCGATGCGCTAATTGTGCGCAGCGAAACCAAAGTCACGGCTGAGTTGATGGACGCGGCGAAGAAGCTTCGCGTCATCGGACGCGCCGGGGTGGGCGTGGACAACATCGACGTCGCAGCAGCGACTGCCCGCGGCATCGTGGTGATGAATGCGCCCGACGGCAACACGATTACGACCGCCGAGCACACGATTGCTTTGCTGATTGCCCTAGCGCGCAACGTGCCCCAGGCCAGCAGCAGTTTGAAAGCAGGGAAGTGGGACCGCAAAAGCTTTATCGGGGTCGAGCTGCAGGGGAAGACGCTGGGCATAATCGGTCTTGGCCGCATTGGTCGCGCCGTGGCCGCGCGCGCTCGTTCGTTCGGGATGAAGATAGTCGCACATGATCCGTTCATCGCGCCGGATCAAGCGCGCGATCTGGAAATCGAAGTCGTCACAATCGATGAGGTTTTCCCGCGCGCTGATTTCCTGACGGTGCACACGCCTTTGACCGCGGAAACACGAGGCATCGTCGGCAAACAAGCGTTCGCGAAAATGAAAACCGGTGTTCGCATCATCAACTGCGCGCGCGGCGGGTTGGTTGATGAAAGCGCGCTTTACGACGCGATCAAATCCGGGATCGTCGCCGGAGCGGCCCTGGATGTATTCGAGCAGGAGCCGCCGCCCGCCGATCATCCGCTGCTCGCTCTGGACGAAGTTGTCGTGACGCCGCATCTCGGCGCGTCGACCACGGAAGCGCAGGAAGGTGTGGCGTTCACCGTGGCCGAGCAGGTGCGCGATTATCTTCTCAACGGCGCTTTGCGCGGCTCGGTCAATGTTCCGGCGATCGATCAGAAGCAGTTAACTGCGCTCCGGCCTTACCTTGAACTGGCGGAAAGCCTGGGAAGATTTCAAGCGCAGCTTGTGGATGGCGCCGTGCGCGAAGTGCGTCTGGACTTTGCCGGCGAACTGGTGGAACTGGACGCGGCTCCAGTCGTGCGCGGTTTTCTGGCCGGCCTGTTGCGCGATGTCAGCGCGCGCGTAAATGTCGTCAACGCCTTTCTGATCGCCGAAGAGCGGGGAATCAAAGTCACTACCAGTTACGTGCGCAGCCGCACAGACTCTGGGCCAGCCATCCGCACCACTGTCGTTAGCCACACCAGCGAGCAGACGCTGGCTGGAAGCGTGTTTGCTTACGGTGGCGAAGCGCGCGAGGGCCGCATCACTGAGATTAACGGTTTTCATATCGAAGCCATTCCACATGGCCACATGCTGGTCATGCATAATCGCGATGTGCCGGGAGTCATTGGACGTGTCGGAACCATTCTGGGGAACGGCGGCGTCAACATCAGCCGTTTTCACCTTGGCCGCCGCGAGCGGGGCGGGGAGGCCATGGCCGTGATCGAGGTCGATGCGCCGCTGGATGATCGAACAATTCACGACATCCGCACATTCGCTCCCGTCATATCGGCTCGACAGATCGCACTTTGACAAGGCGCCCAGGCTTCACAAAGATTTTACAATTCGACACTCGAATTCGGTTCGTTCGTGGGATACACTCCCAACGCTTGTCCAGTCACGAACGAGGGAAAACCTATGGTGGATTCTCAAGCGAACAGGGAAGGCGTAGTGCAAACTGCCCCAGCCATTCCAGAGCCCGCAAGGCCGGCACGACAAAGGATCGACTCCATCGATCTCTTGCGCGGAATCGTGATGGTGATCATGATGCTGGATCACACGCGCGACTTTGTACACTCTGGCGCGCTGCTGTTTGATCCCCTCGATCTATCGAAAACAACGACAGCCCTTTTCCTGACACGTTGGATTACTCACTTCTGCGCGCCGGTCTTCGTTTTTCTCGCCGGAACGGGAGCATTTCTGCAAGGCACTCGTGGCAAGAGCAAACGCGAGCTTTCACGTTTTCTGATAACCCGAGGACTCTGGCTCATCGTGCTGGAATTCACCGCGGTTAGACTCGGCGCTTTCTTCAACGCGGATCCGCGTTTTCTGGGGTTCGTACAGGTGATATTCGCGATCGGCGTCTCAATGATCGTCCTCGCCGCCTTGATTCATCTGCCAATGAAGGTCATTGCCGGCTTCGGTCTGGTGATGATCGCGCTGCACAACCTGCTGGATCGCTTCCCCGTCAAACCGTGGCAGGGACCGCAAAGCCCGGTTCCGAGTTGGGGCGCGAAGTTTTGGATGCTGCTTCATCAGCCAGGCATATTCCCCATCGGGCCACGGTTTCCGAGTCCGCTGTTCTTCGTTCTGTATCCGCTCATTCCGTGGATCGGGGTCATGGCCGCCGGCTATGCGTTCGGGGCGCTGTACACAGAAGATGCGAAGGTTCGTCGCCGTTGGCTGTGGCTCAGCGGTGGCATAGCGACGTGGCTTTTCATTTTCATCAGGGCAATCGACAAGTACGGTGAGCCGTTTATTTGGTCGCGCCAGAAGAACGTCGGGTTCACGATCCTGTCATTCATCAACACGACAAAGTATCCGCCATCGCTCGATTACTTATTGATGACGCTCGGCCCTGCGATTCTGTTGCTTGCTTTCTTTGAACCGGGTCGGAACATGGCGGTAGCTGCGTCCCGCTCAATCGGCTCGATGTTACGAAACTTCTTCGTGACTTTTGGCCGGGTACCTCTGTACTTCTACATCTTGCAATGGCTCACGTCTCATTCCATCGCCGTCTTACTTCATTTTGTTTTCGGTAAGCCCGTGCGCTGGTTGTTCCAGACGCCGGTTGACTGGTTCACAAATCCGCCCAGCGGCAATGGCTTCAGGCTCTGGGTCGTTTACCTGAGTTGGATCACCGGCGTGCTGCTGCTATATCCGTTGTGCAAATGGTTCGCGGGTGTGAAAGCGCGCAGGCGCGATTGGTGGTTGTCGTATCTGTGAGGGTTCAACGTGATTACAGGCGTTTAGAGTACCAACTTTAGTTGGGCCCTTTGTCGGTATTCAAGGTCCAACTAAAGTTGGTACTCTAAACACCCGTAGTCCGGAGGTTCGTTAACACTTCAAATGAAGACAAGGAAGCAACCATGCGAAGTTATCTATCCATAGCGATTTCCTCGCGGCCTTAACCTTTGGTTGCGCGAACCCGGCCGCAAACAAGCCCAAGGCCACGGTTGCGAATGCGGCACCCGAGTCAAACTCAACTAAGCCGGCGAATGCCGAAACGCTGGTGATCTCACCGGAGAACTCGAAAGTGGAATTCGTCGCCGCTAAAGTCACCAGAAGTCACAACGGCTCTTTCAAGCAATTCGCCGGCGCGATCGATTTGGTTAAGAACAGCGTGGAAAGTAGTCGCGTTTCGATCGACATTCAAACGAGCTCGGTCGTGACTGATGAAGACGGACTGACAAAACACTTGCAGACTCCGGATTTCTTTGATGTGGCGAAGTACCCGAAGGCGAACTTCACGTCGACGACAATCGAGCCTGCCGGCGGCGCGAATTACAACGTCACGGGAAACTTCGACTTGCACGGTGTGAAGAAGTCGATCAAGTTTCCGGCCACAATCACAGTCGCGCCCGACAGCGTTTTCGTTCGTGCTGAATTCTCGATCAATCGGCAGGACTTCGGTTTGGTCTATCCGAACAAGGCCGACGATCTAATCCGCGACGGAGTGGTCATCAAGCTAACGCTCAAGGTGCCGCGTAAACCATAATTGTCCGAAGATGTGCTACGCTTAGCTCCGCTTTACCATCTCAGAACTTTAGTTGAGCCCGAAACTATGTTGGGCGAAGCTGTCGCGCTTTATCACGAACTACTTGCGAACGAAGAACTCGCTCAACAGTCCCTGACTTATCTCGATCAGGGGCTTGAACGCGCGAAGTTGATCTTTGGCGGGCGACGCTTGTCGCCTTACCTGCGCCCGCACTTCGTTACCGAAGAAGACTTCGCACGCGTGACGCACGTTTGCGAGACGGTTTGGAACGCGATTGAGAAGGTCAAGGATGCGGCCGTTGCGGATCCGTCGTTGCTCGCTGAACTTGGTCTGACAGAGATCGAGCGAGAACTCGTAAAGATCGATCCCGGCTATCGCGCGGTGTCGCCGACCGCGCGACTCGATTCATTTCTCACCGACGAGGTTTACAGCTTTGTCGAGTTAAATGGCGAGAGTCCGGCCGGCATTGCCTACGCGGACGCAGCCTTCGAGATCTTTGAACAACTTCCGGTGATGAAGCGCTTTGCGGAGACTTACCGTCTGCGGCGATTTGAAGGCCGGCCGCTGATGCTGAAGGTGTTGGTGGATTGCTATGAGGAGTTTCTCGGTCATCGACCTGATCGCCCGCCCCATATCGCGATTGTCGATTTGAAGGGAATGCCGACACAGAAAGAATTCGAGTTGTTCCGCGAATACTTTGAGGCGAAAGGGCATCCTTCGATCATTGCGTCGCCGGACGAACTTGAGTTTCGCGGGGGGCGGCTGCGGGCGGGCGAGTTCGAGATCGACATCGTCTACAAGCGCCTGTTAGTCAACGAATATTTGCCGATCATGAAGCAACATCCGGCGCTGCTCGATGCGTATCGAGCACGAGCGATCTGCATGGTCAATAGTTTTCGGTCCAAGATCATTCACAAGAAGGCGCTGTTCGCAGTACTCACCGATGCGCGCCATGCGAAGCTTTTCACAGAAGAAGAACGGTCGTTGATTGCTGGGCATGTTCCGTGGACCAGGCAAGTCCGCGCCGGCAAGACCGACTACTACGGCGAAGAGATCGATCTGCTGGAGTTCATCGACTCTCGACGGGAGCGTTTGGTGCTCAAGCCAAACGACGATTACGGTGGTCACGGGATTTACATCGGCTGGAACACGGATGAGATTAGTTGGGACGAAGCCATCCATCACGCAATTGCCAACGGCGATTATCTGGCGCAGGAGCGCGTGCCCACGGCGCGCGAGGTTTTTCCGGCGCTAACTTCGGATGGAAAGATTCAGTTTGTCGAGCAGTTAGTCGATCTCGATCCCCTGCTTTTCAACGGCAAAGTTGGTTCAGCATTCACGCGTTTGTCTTCGAATGAGCTGGCCAACGTCACCTCGGGCGGCGGCATGGTCCCAACTTTTATTATCAGCAAGCGTTGAGTTCAGAGTTCAACCTTTAGGTTGCCGATCAAAGCCGCAAGCTAAAGCTTGAACTCTGAACGAACCAACGCGCATTGACACCGCTATCAGTACCGCGCTAACGTGTAATCCCGTGGATCACACGGGCTCAAATTCCAACCAAATCGCAGTCGCAATCATCCCGGCCCGTTACGATTCAACTCGTCTTCCGGGGAAACCGTTATTGCAGATCGCAGGAAGGCCGCTTGTGTTGTGGGTGGTTGAGCGCGCCCTGGCCGCACGCACGGTGAGCCGTGCGATTGTCGCGACAGACGATGCGCGCATTTTTGACTGCGTCACGTCCGCGGGCTTCGAGGCAGTGATGACGCGGAGTGATCACGCAACCGGAACTGATCGCATCGCCGAAGTCGCTCGCGATCTCGACGTCCAGATCATCGTCAATGTTCAGGGTGACGAACCGTTGATTGAACCTGAGACTATCGATCGCGCCATCAGTGCGCTCATCAATGATCCCGAAGCAGAAATTGCCACGACTTGCGAGCCGATCGATGACCCGGCTGACGTGCTGAATCGGGCAGTGGTGAAAGTCGTCGTGGACGATGGCGGGCACGCGCTTGAGTTTTCTCGGACGCCGACTCCTTTTCCTAATCAGGCCGTCGCACGGCATGGGTCGATTGAAGCAGCGCTCGGATATGAACCGGCGCTGCTTTCGACTTTTAGGAAGCACACCGGGCTCTACGTCTATCGCCGCGAGTTTCTGTTGAAGTTCACGACTTGGCCACAGTCCGAACGGGAGCGGGCAGAATCGCTTGAACAGTTGCGCGCGCTGGAACGCGGTGTAAAGATCAGAGTCGTAGAAGCAGCGTCGCCGTCAATTGGAGTCGATACGATCGAGGACTTAGAGCGAGTGCGGACGATCGTCGAGCGCCAAACAGAGGTGGCGGTTTAGAAGGCGGACTTGTCCGCCACGAGAGGAGACCGGCGCACAAGTGCGCCGGCTAAACGGTGTAAGGATTGAGTTCGCACGACTGGATTGGAGTTGGGATCGTCGCGCTGGTGATTGTGGGCGGGCTGGTCCTGCTTAACCACATCACGAAACCATACGACGTAAAGACCGAAGATGAGTTTGAGAAGCGGCGAAAAGAGCAAGCCGGAATGATGCGCGCTGGTATTATGGGTTTGCAGCAGTTTCTGGATCCCAGCGCCAAGAAGGCCGTCGAGGTTCAGCAGGATTTGCGCCGCGGGCTCTACGACGACGAAGAGGAACCGGACGATCCACCGGAAGCGGGAGCGGATGCAAGGAAAAAGGAAACGATGTCCGACAAACTTTAGTTTGTCGCTCGTCCTCAACATGCACAACGACAAACTGAAGTTTGTCGGACAATTCGAGGAGTGACCGATGCCTAAATACATTTTCGTAACGGGTGGCGTGGTTTCAAGTTTGGGCAAGGGCCTGGCCGCGTCGTCGATTGGCTGTTTGCTGGAAGCGCGCGGCCTGCGCGTGACACTGATCAAACTCGATCCTTACATCAACGTCGATCCGGGCACGATGTCGCCTTTCCAACACGGCGAAGTCTTTGTCACTGACGACGGGGCGGAAACCGATCTCGACCTCGGGCACTACGAGCGGTTCACCCACGCGCATTTGTCGCAGGCGAACAATTGGACCACCGGACGCATTTATCTTTCGGTGATCGAAAAAGAACGCCGCGGCGACTATCTCGGCAAAACGATTCAGGTAATCCCGCATGTCACCAACGAAATCAAGGAAGCTATTCGCGCGGTCACGCCCAACGGTGAAGCAGATGTCGTGATCGTAGAGATTGGCGGCACAGTGGGCGACATCGAATCGCTGCCGTTTCTGGAAGCGATTCGTCAGATGGGAAATGAGGAGGGGCGCGAAAACGCTCTGTTCATTCACGCGACGCTGGTTCCGTACATCGCCGCCGCAGGCGAGTTGAAGACGAAACCAACGCAGCACTCAGTGCGCGAGCTGCGTGAGATCGGAATCGCGCCGGACGTGCTCTTGTGTCGCTCTGATCGGCCGTTATCACACGACCTGCGGTCGAAGATTGCGCTGTTCTGCAACGTCAAAGAGTCGGCGGTGATCAGCGCGCAGGACGTCGACACAATCTACGACGTACCGCTGACCTTTCATGATCAGGGACTGGATGAATTGATCGTTTCGTCGTTGCAGTTGAACGAAGTCGCCATGCAAAACGATTTGTCTGAGTGGCGCAAACTGGTCTCGACCGTGCGCGAGCCTTCGGCGGGCGAAACCGCGATTGCCATCGTGGGTAAGTACGTCGAGCTTGAGGATTCTTACAAGTCTCTGCGCGAGGCTTTGACCCACGGGGGCATCGCCAATAATGTGCGCGTGAACGTGCGCTGGATCGAGTCGGAAGATTTGATGGACGACGAATCCGATGCGCGGCTGCGCGACTTTGACGCGATTCTGGTGCCCGGCGGATTCGGCAAGCGCGGGGTTGAAGGAATGATTCGCGCGATCAGTTACGCGCGGCGAACGCGGACGCCTTACTTCGGCATTTGTCTCGGTATGCAAACAGCCTGCGTTGAATTTGCCCGCTACGCTTGCGATCTTAAGGATGCCGACTCAACCGAGTTCAATGTCGAGACGCCGCATCCGATTATTTTCAAGCTGCGCGATCTGGTGGGCGTCGAACAATTCGGAGGCACGATGCGTCTGGGTGCGTGCCCGTGCATGCTCAGCGAAGGTTCGCTCGCCCGCGAAGTGTACGGCGGCGCGGAAGAAATCAGCGAGCGACACCGTCATCGCTACGAATTCAATCCGGCATATCGCGCGATGCTTGAGCAGGGCGGGTTGATTTTCAGCGGCGTCTCACCCGACGAAAAGTTTATCGAGATTATTGAACTGTCACGTGACGAGCATCCCTGGTTCCTCGCTTGCCAGTTTCACCCCGAGTTCAAATCCAAACCACTCTCGCCGCACCCACTGTTCGCCTCGTTTGTCCACGCGGCGTTTCAGAATCGCTTGCACACTGAGGCGGTAGTCGAGCAGATTCCGGATGCGGACGTGCCCGGCATCGAGCGGGCGGCAACTGCTGGCGAGAATTGAACTGCTAGTTGGTTGTCGGCTCGAATGATTTGTTCTGGCTCAGACTCTGCCGGCGCAGAGCCGCGCTTGAAGGCGGTGTCCTTAGATCCCAAACAATTCCAAACCAGGAAAGAACTCGCAGCGTGTAGTGAGAGATATCGAGTTCCCACCAGTAGAAACCCTGGCGCTCTGAGGTCGCATAGTGGTGGTGGTTGTTATGCCAACCTTCGCCGAGAGTAATAAACGCGACAAATAGATTGTTTCGACTATTGTCCGCGGTTGCAAAGCGGCGCTTTCCGAAAATGTGCGCGAGGGAGTTGACGGTAAACGTGCCGTGATAAAGGAGCACTGTGCTGATAAAGAATCCCCACACCAGCATCTGCCAACCCGACGTGCCCAGGCTCGGCGCGTATCGGTGCAGCACAACTCCGAACACAAATGCCGCAACGGCTAACACAACCGGAGGCACCTGGTAGAAGCGATCGAGCAAGTGCAGATCGCGGTACTTGAGCAGGTTTGGAATCAACGCCCACTCGGTGGCCTGACTTTCGCGGTGCAGGAACCAGCCGACGTGCGACCTCCACAAAGTGCGCGTGAGCGGCGAATGCAGATCGTCTTCAGTGTCGGCGTGCAGATGGTGGCGGCGATGATGAGACGACCACCAGAGCGGGCCTTTCTGGTAAGCCGCCGTTCCGGTAAAGGCCAGCAGGAAACCGAAAATTCTTCCTGTCTGGTACGTGCGATGCGAGAAGAACCGATGAAACCCAGCGGTGATGGCGAACATGCGCACCACGTATAGCGCCAGGCAGGTGACGACAGCGATCACACTCACCCCGGTCCAGATCGCGGCAAGACAGGCCAGATGTATGAGAAGGAATTGAATACAGACTGAATAATTCAGTCTGCCGTGGTCGCCCGACCTAAGATTGGTTACGATTGATTCCGACATTAATGATCCTTAGTCTCTCTAAAGAATAATATTCACTATAAAGTGTATTGGCCCTAATGCAACTTCAGATTGATTGTTAAATATCAAATTGGGCGTTCATGAATACCCGCGCGGGTGCGAAATCTCGCTAGTTAAGCGATAATGCCCGGGCGTGCTCGCTCGATAATTCTTCGCGACTATTCATGCTTCAATGCCCCAGATGCGGCCGACAGTTTCCCGACGATGTGCACGTGTGCCCGGACGACTTCACGCCGTTGCGGGCCGATGCGACGATCTCGGACAGTCCCGCCGACCCGCTCATCGGCCGCGTGTTCGACGGCAAGTATCGTTTGGAAGAGCCGCTTGGCGGTGGCGGAATGGGCACGGTGTACCGGGCGACGCACCTGATGATCGAACGGCCGGTGGCGATCAAAGTCCTGAGCCAGCGATTCGTCGGCGACCAGACGGCGCAGGAGCGATTTCGACGCGAGGCTCGCGCGGCGGGTCGCATGCATCATCCGAACGCGGTCACCGTTACGGATTTCGGCACCACCGAAGATGGCTGGCTCTATATCGTGATGGAGCTTTTGGAAGGGCGCACGCTGCGCGACCTGCTGGCGCGCGAATCTCCGCTCGATCCTGCGCGCGCGGTGTCGTTCATGCTGCAAGCGTGTTCGGCGGTGGGTGCGGCGCACGACGCGAATCTCATTCATCGGGACCTGAAGCCGGCAAACATCTTCATCGAACAACGCCCGGATCTACCCGCGGTAGCCAAGGTGCTGGATTTTGGCGTCGCGAAGTTCGCAGTTGACGAACATGAGGATGACGATTACCAAACGCTGACCCAGGCGGGCGCGATCATCGGCACGCCGCGTTACATGTCGCCGGAACAATGCGCGGGCACGGCGCCGCTGACTCCGGCATCGGATGTTTACAGCCTCGGAATAATTCTTTACGAAATGCTGACGGGCGCGGTCCCGTTCAGCGCCGACACGCCGCTCGCTCTGGCGATGAAACAAGTCACCGAAGCGCCGCGTCCGCCGTGTGAGATCGTGCCGGCGATTCCAAAACAACTCGAAGCGGTGGTGCTGCATGCGCTGAAAAAGCACGCCGCGGATCGTCCGCCGGATGCTAACGAACTTCGCCGCGAGCTGCACGCCACCGCAGAGGATTTGGGTTTGGAACACGCGGACAGCACGCTCTCCCCGACGATGGACGCCTTGCGACATGCGGGGACGCAGAGCCCTTCAGGCCGTCTGGTGATCGATTTGGCGACCCTGCGCCAGGTGCAAGCAGCGAATACTGGAGAGAGCGAAGGCGCTGACTTACCCACCTCCGCCACACCCGAACGCAAAACCGCACGAATGGTTGTGCCGGTGGACAAGACAGGCGCGGCGGTTCAAGCTTCGCATCGTTGGCGCTTGCTCGCGGCCGCAATGTTCGCGCTGGTCGCGATTGCCGCGGTGGTCGGAATTGGTTATCGCTGGCGTCACGTCTCAGCGCCGGTTAGTGCCAGTCAAACGGCAAATGCAAACGCGGCCGACCCCGTCGTGGCCATAGCCTCGCCAACACAGAGTGCCTCTCCTTCGCCGTCCCCGTCGGCGACGACAGGTCAGCCACGAACCGCGAAGAGTCAGCCCAGGAAAGAAGACAAGAAGGAATCGTTTTGGGGTAAAGTGAAGCGAACGATACTCAAGTAAGAAGAAATGAAAGCAAGTTCAAACAACAAATCATTTCAGGTCGGCTCGGTTACGTTTGGCGATGGGCGCCTGACGATAATCGCGGGGCCGTGCGTAATCGAGTCCGCAGAACATGCGACGATGATGGCACGCGCGTGCGCCGAACGCGCGCGCAACGCCGGCTTGGATTTTGTTTTCAAGGCGTCGTTCGACAAGGCAAATCGCTCTTCGATTAAGAGTTTTCGCGGCCTCGGAATGGAAGCGGGCCTGAAGATTCTCGGGCAGATCAAGCAAGACGTGGGCGTGCCGGTGTTAACCGATGTTCATGATGTCGCGCACGTTGAAGCGGCGGCTAAGGTCGTCGACGTGCTTCAGATTCCCGCGTTTCTTTGCCGGCAAACTGATCTGATTGCGGCCGCTGCGCGATCGGGGTGCGCCGTCAATATCAAGAAGGGCCAGTTCCTGGCGCCCGAAGATGCGCGAAACATTGTCGAGAAGGCACAGGCCGAAGGCTGTGATCGGCTGATGCTGACGGAACGCGGCGTGAGTTTTGGCTACCACAATCTGGTCGTGGACATGCGGGCGTTTCCGATCATGAGCGAGTTCGGCGTGCCGATTGTTTTCGATGTCACGCATTCGCTGCAACTGCCGGGCGGTCTGGGTCATGCAACCGGCGGATTGTCACAGTACATCGAACCACTTGCGCGCGCCGGCGTCGCCTGCGGCGTAGACGCAGTCTTCATGGAAGTTCACGACGCGCCCGAACGCGCGCCATCGGACGGCCCAAACATGTTGCCGCTTGAACGGATGGGCGCGCTGATCGAGAGTCTGCGAGATATACACGCACTCGTGCGACGCGATCGGAATTGAAAAGTGAACAGTGCAAAATGCAAAGCGCAAATTAAGAAATGGCGCGGTGGTGCCCGGCTGCGCTTGAGGCCGTCAATGATTTGCAATTTTCATTTTGCACTTTTCAGGTTGCAATCGCTGAACTTCAGACCACGAGAGAAATTCTAATCGTTGATACAACTCATGAGACTCATTCGTATCGTTTTTCTCGCCTGCCTCCTTTGCATGACGTTTCCTGCCGCTGCGCAGGATGAACCCCGTGCCGTCTGGCAGGTAACCAACTTCGACATTACGGTTAACAATCCTGGAGTTGAACGCGCCTTGAATGCCCGCGCGATTGTTACCGCGCATAACGTTGGCCGCGGTTCGGGATCGAGTCTGACTTTGCGCATCAATGCCAAAGCCGAGATCAAGAACGTGAGCGTCGGCGGGGCGACCGCGAGCTATCGTTTGACGCCCGAGACGCGCGGAGGCGCGCAGCGCGTGACGACAACGCTGGCGAATGTCGTCGCGCCGAACGGAACGATCAGTGTCACCGTTGATTATCGTTTGCCGGTGGAAGAGAACTCAGGCATAGCCTCGCTGTCGCCGGTGGAGTCGCAGTTTTTGCCGCTTTCGATGTGGTATCCGACGCCGAACACTTCCTTCGCGATACGTGGCGCCGACTATGCGCCGTTCCGATTGACTGTAGCCGGCGCTAACGCGATCACGTCGGGCATTGAACGAAACGCGAACGGCAACAGCATCTTCGAACAGCCGCTTAACGCGCTGCCGTTCTTTGTCGTCGGAGATTGGGATCGCGTAGAAGGCAGCGGCGGCGCTAAGGGGATCACCGCGTTTCTGCCGAAAGGCGCCGGCGCGGATGAACGGAAGCAGGCGGAGAGTCTGATTGCTTTGACGGCTGATGCGCGCGCGTTCTGTGTTGGACTGTTTGGTGCGGCGCCTGAAGTTCCCTTGCGGCTAGTGGCGAGCAGTCGCGGGGCCGGCTTTGATGATGGCGGAACGATTCTGCTCGGCGCGGGTGCGTTTCAGCGAAAGAAGATCGATTCGATCACCGCGCTCAGCGTCGGTCAAGCGGTCACGCATTTGTGGATCGGTGGCGCAACGCCGGTTCGCGGCGAAGGCCACGGCGTCATCCGGGAAGGGCTGGCGCGTTTGGTTGCGACCCTCTTCCTTGAAAAGCAGTTTGGCGCCGACGCCGCAGAGGGCGAGCGGGATCGCCAGCGGCTGGCTTACGAATCGATCGCCAAACGCGACGCGCCGCTCGCGCTAATGACCCCACTCGATGCAACTTATTTCAATTCAATCTCGAACAAGGGCGCGATGATTTGGCGCCTGGTCGATCACCTGATCGGGCGCGACGCGTTCGTGTCTGCATTGCGCGGCCTGCTCTTGAGTGGCCAGAGCGACGAAGAAGGATTCAGCCTCGCGCGCGCGCGCGCTGTACTTGCTGAGCGGGGCGGCTCGGCGGTAAAGGGAATGCTTGACCAGCAGTTGGATCATCCGACTGAGTTGGATTTGATGGCCGGCTTGCCGCATCAGGAGAATGGTCAGTGGACGGCCGCATTGCGCAATCTTGGATCGAACGAAGTGACGGTGAGCGTTACCGGGACGACCGACTCAGGACAACCGGTCACGGTGCTTGCCACGATCCCGCCGCATGACTTTGGTCAGGCCGTTTTCAAAACTTCGTCGCGGATTGTGCGGGTAGAAGTCGATCCGGAAAAACTTTATCCGCAGATCGACTACTCAAACGATATCGCGCCGCGCCAGGTAGAAATTGCCGGATCGCTGGCTGAGGCCACGCGCCTGTTTGGGGCGCAGGAATTCGCCAAGGCGGACGCGCTCGCGCGGAATCTGCTCGCGGCCGCACCGCGCATGCAGGAAGCGCGCATTTTGCTTGCGCGGATCCTGCTGGCCGAAGACAAAGTTGATGAAGCCGAGCGTGAGTTTCGTAAGTTGGTCGACCATCGCTTGCCGACTCCGGCGGCGTTTGCCTGGTCGGCGGTTGGTTTGGGCGAGATAGCCCTGCGCCGCGGCCAAGCGGTGGAAGGGGCGCGCAAGTTCACCGAGGCGGTGCGCGCGGATGCGGAATATGGATCGACGGTGGCGGCGCGGGCCGCGCGGATTCGCGCTGAGACAAGCGCCCCGCCGGCTGTGGACGAGTCAGCCAGGGCTTTTATCAATCAGCTCGACGCCGCGATTCGCAGTGGCCGCCAGGCGGAGATTGCGACCTTTATTGCGCCGGGGGAACTGACAAAGTTCGTTCGTGGCGCCGTGGGCACGCAGCCCGAAGCCTGGCAGACGCGCGTGCTCCGCAGCGAGCAGCTCGACGCCAATCACATGGCCCTCGATGTAGCCCTCAACACAAAGCAGCTAGGCGTGGAGCATTCGGGCACGGCCGTTTACATCCTGGCGCGCGTGGCTGGAAGTTGGAAGCTTAACGCGATCGAGTACTTTGAAGTGAGGTAAAGCAGAAGGCAGAGAGCGGAAGGCAGTAAGCAGAAGGCAGCAGACTCCAAACCCCAGAGTTGAAACGTGATTCTCGAAACTCCAAACTCGAAACTCGAAACCGACGATGTCAATCGTCGCGCCAAACGCATCAAACTTCTCTTGATGGACTGCGATGGCGTGCTCACCGACGGTCGCTTGTGGTTAACGGCCGATGGCGATGAGCAGAAAAGCTTTCACGCGCGTGACGGGCAGGGGATTTCTTTGTTGCAGCGCGCCGGATTGAAGACGGGAATTATTTCCGGGCGCAAGTCCAGCGCGGTCGAACGACGGGCTCAGGATTTGAAGATGTCTTACGTGCGGCAGTATGCGAAAGACAAAATCAAAGCGCTTGACGAGATACTCGCGGAGGCTGGAGTGACAGCCGACGAATGCGCCTACATCGGCGACGATGTGGCCGACATTCCGGTAATGCAGCGCGTCGCGCTCGCCGTTGCGGTCGCCGACGCGGTGGAAGAAACGAAGCAAGCGGCACACTACGTCACGAAGCTAAACGGTGGTCAGGGCGCCGTGCGTGAAACGATTGAGGTCATTCTCAAGGCGCAGGGAAGCTGGCATGACTTGATGAAGCGTTACGACGGCGCGTAAGTACTCAGTCTTAGGATTAAGATAATGACAGACCAGACCGGAAAACTGCTTGTCTCACTTGAAGACGGCATCAAACGCATCACGATCAACCGGCCCGAAAGGCGGAATTCAGTTGATGGCGAAACCGTGCGTCTGCTTCGCGAGGCCGTACGCGAGTCGGCGAATGACGGCACCCGCGTAGTGATTTTGACCGGCGCGGGCGATTCGTTCTGTGCGGGCGCGGACCTAGCAGCGACCAGCCGGAGCGACATCGCCGCTTTTGATGTCACGAAGGCGCTTCGTGAAAACGTGAATCCAACGATCCTCGCGCTGCGCGAACTACCGGTTCCCGTGATCGCGCGGGTTCATGGGCACGCGGTGGGAGTTGGATGCAATTATGCGCTGGCCTGCGATCTGATCATCGCGTCAGAGCAGGCCGGCTTCGGTCAGGTCTTCATAAAGATTGGCCTGATGCCGGACGGTGGCGGAACCTTTTTTCTCCCCCGGCTGGTGGGCTATCACAAAGCGTTCGAGCTGATGGCCACGGGCGAGATCATTAACGCGCAGGAAGCTCAGCAACTCGGCCTCGTCAACAAAGTTGTTCCGCTCGCGGAACTGGACTCAACTGTGGATCGCCTGGCCGCGCGCCTGGCAAATTCGCCAGCGGTGGCGATCACCAAGATCAAAGAGGGTCTCAATCATGGCTTGCAGAGCGATCTGACTGCGGCGCTCGACTTTGAAGCCGTCAATCAGGATGCCTGCTTTCATTCCCCGGACTTCATTGAGGGCGTCACGGCTTTTCTCCAAAAACGCAGGGCGGTGTTCGGCAGGAGCGCCTAAGCAGCAATGCGGCGCGGCTCTGCCGCTCCCCAGTGCGGTAAGGCTTCGCCTTACCGATCGCCCTACGTTTTGTTATTGAGGCTATGCCTCCGTCCGTCGCACTAGAGGCGCAGCCTCGACGCGAGAGAAAATCACCCCGGTAAGGCAGAGCCTTACCGCACTGGCGAGCGGCAGAGCCGCGGAACCTACACGGCACAAAGTGCCTGATTCATCCGACACAAAACCGGTACGGGTCAGCGAGCATCTCGATTGGGATGCGCTGGCCGCATACGTGCGCGAGAAACTGTCCGCCGTGCTGGGCGAGCAGTTTCATTCAGCGTCTCGATTGGCGGTCGAGCAGTTTCCCGGAGGCCATTCAAACCTCACCTACTTGCTGCGATTCGGCGAGCAGGAGTTTGTGATGCGCCGTCCGCCATTTGGTCCCGTGCCGCCGACAGCGCACAACATGTTGCGCGAGTATCGTACGCTCGCGGCCGTACATCCCGTTTTTCCACTCGCGCCGCGTCCATTTGTGATCTGCGAAGACGAGAGTGTCATCGGCTCCGCTTTCTATCTCATGGAGCGACGACATGGAGTCGTGGTCCGCTCTGAAGAGCCGCCGCAGTTGGCCGGGCTGCCCGCGAACCGTCGCCGCGTCAGCGAAGCGCTGGTGGACGCACTCGCGGATCTTCACAACATCGACATCAACGCGCCCCAACTCGCGGCCCTCGGCAAGCCTGCGGGATTTGTCGAACGCCAGGTGCGTGGTTGGTCTGAGCGTTGGCGGGGATCTCAAACCAGCGATCTTCCCGAGATGGATATGCTCTCCGCGTGGCTGGTTGAGCATCTACCTGCGGATCCACCCCGGCCTACGTTGGTTCACGGCGACTTTAAGTTGGATAACGTGATGTTGGACGCGCGCGACTTTGGCCGCATCGTTGGGGTATTCGATTGGGAGATGAGCACCATTGGTGATCCGCTGGTGGACCTGGGGATTCTGCTCGGCTACTGGGTGCATACCGCCAGCGCTTCTCAACGTGATGCGCTCACGACGGTCACGAGCGGCCCGGGTTGGTTCACCCGCGCTGAGATCCTCGAACGCTATGGCGAGCGCACCCGCTTCGATCTGGGGAAAATTGTTTTCTACGAGGTGTTCGCCGTCTTCAAACTAAGCGTCGTCCTGCAGCAGATCTTCTACCGGTATCATCGCGGGCAGACCGATGACCCGCGTTTCGCTTCGCTCGACGAGCGCGTGACGTGGCTCGCGCGCATCGGCGCTGCGCTGCTCGAGAAGTCGTAGGAGCGGATCAATCAACCAACAGCACCTTACCGCTGCGTCCCTGTCGTTCCGCATGTTGCACAGCAGCGAGCACGTCGCTCAATGAGTATTTAGCTTCGACTGGCGGGACAATTTCGTGCGCGGCCATTAATTTCAGCAGTTCGACGGTGACGGCTTGTCGGCGTTCGGGCGAAGTAGTTCCCAGCCATTCGCTCAGCCAGAAGCCGCGGATGGTGGCCGTGGTAAAAATCAGTTGGCCCACATCAACCGGCATCGGCTCCATCGACAGCAAACCATAGGCCAGCATCACACCACGGCGCCCGAGAGATCTGGCGACGTCCCCGCCTGTCTTGCCACCGACCGCGTCGATGGCTTTTCTTAGTCCTTCACTGCCGGTGATTTCTTTGACGCGCGCCGACAGATCTTCATCGGCGGTGCAAATGACTTCATCCGCCCCGAGCGCCTTAAGTTGATCCACCTGCTCGCGCCGCCGCACCACGTTGATCGTCTTGAAGCCGCGCAAGCGCGCAATCTGCAGGACGACGCGTCCCAGCGTCGAGCCGGCTGCTGTTTGCAATAACCATTCGCCCGGCTGCAGCGCCAATTCCTCGACGGTCATGATCCACGCCGTTAACGGATTGACGACAAACTGCGCCGCGGTCTCGTCACTGACTTGCTCAGGTACCGGGATCAGTTGGGTGCTCTCTACAGCAACATATTCTTGCCAGGTTCCCGCTGCGCCGAGGGGAATTACGCGCTGGCCCGGAAGAAATCCTTTCACTTCGTCGCCTACCGCCGCGACTTCTCCCATACCTTCCAAACCGGGCGTCGCCGGCAAGCGCGGCAGCGAACCGTACAGACCGCGTACGCTCAGCAAGTCGGAGGGGTTGATAGGGCGCGCGCGCATTCGTATCAGTGCCTGGCTCGCGGATGGTTCCGGACGCGGCAACTCCTCGACGCGCAGCACCGACGCGGGCTCTCCAAATTCGCTGAATCGGACACTCTTCATACCTACTCCTCTGGGGTGAACTCCGATTGAATGTTTTCAAGATTGCCGAGGGCCGCACGCAATGCTTCGGGAATCTCAGCGGGCTTACCATGCTGCAACATGACGACCGTCATCGTGCCTTCGATTGCCAACTCTTCGTCGGCATCGAACACGCGATAGTCATACCGAATCGAAGTGCGTCCCAGCTTGCCGACTTCGAGCCGCAGGCGAAACTGAGCGTCGAGCGCAATGATACGAAGGAAACGGCACTCAACATGAACGCGGGGAAAGTCGTAATCGTTTCGCTGCATATCCAACGGCCAGTCGAGCCCGCGCATCAGGTCGCTCTCAGCCTCTTCGATAATTTCAAAGATGCGCGGAAAGTGAAGCCGGCCCGCCGCGTCGGCATCGGCCCAGCGCAAGCGGCGTTTGAATTCGATGAAGGCAGTCGGCATGATTGGGCTCAACGATTCCGCGAGCGATTCGATGAAGCAAGACGAGGCGTCAGGATAATCTTTCTCAGGTTCAATTCCAACCGTGCGCGATCAGGTAGTGGTCAGTTTAGAGTTCAAGCTTTAGCTTGCGCTTGTAATCAGCAACCTAAAGGTTGAACTCTGAACAACTCTCGCATGATACAATCGCCGCGCCTTTACCCCTTCAGGAGCGAAACGATGCACTTCGAATTCTCTGACAAAGCCAAAGCTTTCCAGCGGCGCTTGACGGCTTTCATGGAAGCTCATATCTGTCCGAACGAGACGCGATATTACGAAGAGATTGAGCACGACCGATGGTCGCCGACGCAGATCGTCGAAGAGCTGAAGCCGAAAGCGCGTGCCGAGGGTTTGTGGAATTTGTTCCTGCCTGACGACGGACTAGGCGCGGGGCTAACCAATCTCGAGTATGCGCCGTTGTGCGAAATCATGGGCCGCAGCCCACTGGCGCCCGAAGTATTCAATTGTTCCGCGCCCGACACCGGCAACATGGAGGTGCTCAGCCGTTACGGTACCGCCGCGCAGAAAGAGCAGTGGCTCCGGCCCTTGCTTGCCGGCGAAATCCGTTCCTGCTTTGCCATGACCGAACCTGCTGTAGCTTCGTCCGATGCGACTAATATCGAGGCGAGCATCGTTCGCGAAGGTGATGATTACGTCATCAACGGACGGAAGTGGTGGGCATCGGGCGCCGGCGACCCGCGCTGTAAGATCGCCATCTTCATGGGCAAGACCGATCCTGCGGCGGCGCGGCACCGGCAACAGTCGATGATGCTGGTGCCGATGGACACGCCGGGAGTGAAGGTCGAGCGAATGCTGACCGTGTTCGGCTACGATCATGCGCCGCACGGCCATGCCGAGATTACTTTTCAAGACGTCAGAGTTCCGGCGGCGAATATCCTTTTGGGTGAAGGGCGCGGGTTTGAGATTGCTCAGGGGCGTCTGGGCCCCGGCCGCATTCACCATTGCATGCGTTGTCTGGGCGCTGCCGAGCGAGCGCTGGAAGCGATGTGCAAACGGGTGCAGTCACGGGTCGCATTTGGAAAGCGGCTCGCTGAACAAGGCGTCATCCGCGCGGAAATCGCGGCCTCGCGGATGGAGATCGAACAGGCTCGGCTCTTAACGTTGAAAGCTGCCTACATGATGGACACGGTTGGGAACAAAGCAGCCCGCGCTGAAATTGCGATGATCAAAGTGATCGCTCCGCAGGTAACGCTGCGCGTCCTGGATCGAGCCATTCAGAGTCACGGCGGCGCGGGTGTTTCACAAGACACATTTCTGGCCGGTGCGTGGGCGGACGTGCGGACGCTCCGTCTAGCCGACGGGCCGGACGAGGTGCACACGGAAGCGATCGCCAAATTGGAACTCGCGAAGTGGGGAAAATGAAAACAGAGATTCTCGCTATTCCAAAGTCGTGGTTGCCAACTGCTAACTGAACACAGCCCTGTTGACAGGACGCCTTTTCATCCTTCATCCTTCCGCCATCATCCTTGCTCTTGAGCGGGCGTAACTCAATGGTAGAGTGTCAGCTTCCCAAGCTGAGAATACGGGTTCGATTCCCGTCGCCCGCTCCAAATTCCTTAGTAATTCTTAAACTCAAGTTTCAAAAGCTAGACAAACTTTAGAACCGTTCCGCAGAACGTCCCGCAAATTCTCTCTGCGAAACTGTAAGACTCCAGAGATGATGCTCGCAAGAGATCTTAAGAACGGCAGGTGCGCCTACATATCCTGACCAAACAATATGAGCCAATATTTACGCGCCTAGCGGTCGTCAAAGGATCGCTCGACCACTTACTTTTATGCTTTCATGTTTTGGCCGAGGCCACTCTTCACTCTGACGCCAAAACCTAGCAAGTTAACTTCGACTCAGTTACAATTGCCGCTCCATCTAAGCGGACTTCGAAACGGGTTCCTTTCCAAGCAGGGCAGCCAGCACCTTAAGAAAGCCAGCAAGTGCGCACATCGATTCCGTCTGGCGATCGAGTAGGCCACTAACAAGTCCGCTCGGCGCGAGCGGGAAGGGCGAAGTGTATCTGAGACCCGAACCCTGGAAACAATCATCGTGCTCTCATTTTTTTCTGGTCCGTAGGAGAGACAATCGCTTCGCTGTAACCATCTAGCCTAATCAGTTGGGTCGCGCTGATTTGAAAAACGCGATTCTGAAAGCTGACAGCTTGCGGTACCTATGATGACGATCGCGACGGCACAAAACTCGGTCGTTACGAAATCCGCTCGAAGTTAAGTGAGGGCGGCATGGGTGAGGTCTATCGCGCGCACGACGAAAAGTTGAATCGTGACGGGACAATCAAAGTATTGTCCGCCGCCCTCTCTCAAGACGCAGGTCGATTACGGCGAGGCACCGGAAATCGCACGTGCTGGCATGGGAGGGCGTCACGTATGGGGCGGTTCAGATGAGCCGAAGGAATCGCGCGTTCCGACCGCTTCTATTTTCCTCACCAGGATTAAGGAAAAGAATTATGAAACGGCTTCTGACCAGCGATTGTTTGCTGCGACCACGATTTGCAAGACGCGTCCTGTCTTGCCTCCCCTCTAATCAAGACCGAAGGAAACCTATGTTCGCTCGAAAGAAATTCATTGCTGTTCGCTCGTCGCTTATTGCGCTCGCGCTGTTATTGATTGCATTTCCTGCCGCCTACGCGCAGCAACGCACGGCGCCAAGAAAACCAGAAAAGCCTGTGACGGAGCAAAAGGACAATCCCGTTGCTGATCCAAAGGCAACTGTGACTAGCGGAAACGCTCGCTTCACTGTCTTAACTCCTCAATTGATCCGCATGGAATGGTCGGAGAACAGTCAGTTTGAAGATCACGCTTCCTTCGTCTTTATCAACCGGCGCCTACCGGTGCCACGCTTCCAGCGTGATTCCGAAAACGGCTGGCTAGTGCTGCGTACTGATGCGTTAGTCCTGCGCTACAAAGAGGGCACTGGTTCATTTACCAGCGACAATCTCCGAGTTGAATTTGTTTTGAACGGCGCGATGATTACGTGGACTCCTGGTATGGAGGACAAAGGCAATCTCCAGGGAACCAATCGCGCGCTCGACCGCGTAAAGGGCTCGACGCCGCTCGACGCCGGCCTTCTCTCTCGCGCCGGCTGGGTGATGGTGGACGACAGCAAGCGCCCGCTGTTCGACAACTCCGACTGGCCCTGGGCGATACCGCGCCCCACGGGCCAGCGTCAGGATTTCTACCTCTTCGCCTACGGCCACGACTACAAACAGGCACTCCATGATTTCACACGCGTCGCCGGAAGAATTCCCTTACCGCCACGCTTCGCCTTCGGGACGTGGTGGTCACGCTACTGGGCTTACACGGACGCGGAGTTAGCAGAGTTGGTTCGCGGCTTCCGGGAACACGACATCCCGCTTGACGTGCTGGTGATCGACATGGACTGGCACCCCACCTTCGGCCTTTTTCCGGGGCGGAAGCTCACGTTGGATCAGGCCGGCCGCGCGCTCGGTTGGACCGGTTACACCTGGAACAAAGACTATTTTCCCGATCCGCCGAAATTTCTCGACTGGGTGCATCGCCAGGGACTGAAGTCCACGCTGAACTTGCATCCCTTCTCCGGCGTGCAGCCGCACGAAGAGCAGTATACGGAAATGGCGCGGGCCATGGGGATCGATCCCGAAACAAGAAAATACGTACCCTTCGACATCGCCAACAAGAAATTCGCAGAAAACTACTTCAAGATTCTCCACCACCCGCTCGAGCGCCAGGGGATTGATTTCTTCTGGCTCGACGGGCCTGGACCGGGACCCAGCGTGGCGGACACGACCAGCGTGGCGGGCGTGAACCCCACGTGGTGGCTGAACTACACGCACTTCACCGACATGGAACGCCGTGGCAAGCGCCCGCTGCTCTTCCACCGCTGGGGCGGCCTGGGCAATCATCGCTACCAGATCGGTTTTTCCGGCGACACGATTGCCGTCTGGGAATCGCTGGCCTTCCAACCTTATTTCACCGCTACCGCTGCCAACGTAGGCTACGGCTACTGGAGCCACGACATCGGCGGACACATTCGCCCGCGAGTCGGCGCGACGCCCGCAGTCGGCTTGCTGCAGGACCCGGATTACCCGGAGCTGTACTTGCGCTGGATTCAATTCGGCGTCTTCAGCCCCATCCTGCGAACCCACACGACAAAGGATCGTAGCTCCGAGCGTCGCATCTGGGCTTACCCCGCCGAATACGCCGCGGCCATGCGCGATGCCTTCGTACTGCGCTACGCGCTCATTCCGTACATCTACACCGCGGCGCGCACGGCCTACGATACCGGCATCTCCATCATCCATCCGCTTTACTACGATTACCCGGAAGCCGCAGAAGCGTACAAATTCAAGGATGAGTATCTCTTCGGCAGCGACATGCTCGTCGCTCCGGTCACCGCTGCCGTCAGCGAAGAAAACCTCCTGGCAACGAAATCCATTTGGCTCCCGCCCGGAACGTGGATCGAGTGGTTCACGGGAACGCGGCTCGAGGGGCCCGCGACAATCGAGCGCACCTTTGCGCTCAACGAGATTCCCGTGTACGTGAAGGCCGGCGCCATCGTGCCGATGCAGCCCAAGATGCACTCCACCGGCGAAAGGCCGGTCGACCCGCTGATCCTCAACGTCTTTCCCGGTGATGCCGGCGAAGCGCGGGTGTATGACGACGCGGGAAACACGCCCGGCTACAAGGCAAGTGAGTTTGCCTGGACTACCGTGCGCCAGGCGCGGCTCAACGACGGAACGCGCAAGATTGAAATCTTTCCTGTCGAAGGGAGTTATCCGGGAATGCCGGCGCAACGCGGCTACGAGATTCGCCTGCCAATGACGTTGCCGCCGGAATCGGTGCGTGCCAACGGAGCAAATATTTCGTATGCAAGCGAAGGCGCCGCGCCCGGCTGGCGCTACGACGGCGATAAGCTGACTGCGGTGATATCCCTGCCGCGAACGAGCGTGAAGCAAAAAGTTGAAGTGTTGATCAAAGGCCCGGCCGCGCCTGCTGAATTGCTCGACGGCGTGCCCGGAAAACTCGCCCGACTGCGCACCGCCATGACGATCCTCGACAACACGTGGAACAAAGGCTGGTCTCCCGATTCGCTCATCGAAGCCGCGCAAACCGGCCGCCGCATCACCTACAATCCCGCAAGCGCCCGTGACGAATTGCGGAAGCTCGAAAGATCAATGCCGGCGATCATCGATGAGATCGTCAAGCTGAACGTTCCCTGCAACCCGATCATCCAGGCGGTGGCCCACCTCGGACACGGCGCCACGTGCGATCCCGCACTAAGACCGCCTCCGAAGATCTCAATTGCCGGGATGCTTCTCAAGACCGCAGTCGAAAAAGATGTCGCGGCTGCCGTCAAGCAGTACCGCGAGCTGAAAGCTAACAAGGCAAACGAGTACGATTTCAGTCAAGGGGAGCTGAACACGGTCGGCTACCAACTGCTGAATATGAAAAAAGTTGAGGAGGCGATTGAAATCTTCAAGCTCAACGTCGAGGCCTATCCACAGGATTCCGATACCTACGACAGCCTGGGCGAAGCTTACGTGGCACACGGGGATAAGGAGCTGGCCGCAACGAACTACAAGAAGTCGCTGGAACTGGATCCGAAGAATACTAATGCCACCGCGATGCTCACCTCGTTGACGACTGACCGAAAGAAAATCTACACCGGAGATTATGAGTTTGCTACCAATTTCGTCATTACTATTACAAGCGAAGACGGAAAATTGATGGGGCAGGTCACCGGACAGCCGAAGGCCGAACTATTTTCCACGTCAGAGACTGAATTCTTTTTGAAAGTGGTTGACGGGCAGATCACCTTTGTGAAGAACGGACAGGGACAGGTCACGCAGTTGATTCTCCACCAGAACGGCCGCAACCTGCTGGGAACGAAGAGTCGCTAAGTAGACTTGAGCGATAAAACTGACTCGAGTTATGAAATAAGAAACCGAGGTGAAAGAGAGATGAACACGCGCGGCGTGCTGGGACTGCGGTTCGAGCGAGTGAAACGGTGAATGACGCCTGCGCCATTTCGATGTCTTAACACCGCGCCAGCTATTTTCGCATGAGGATTAAGGCAACGTCTATGAAAAAACTTCTGACCACCGCTTGTTTGTTTGTCGTGACTACGATTGTGATTGTCTCCCTCCTTGCCCGATTCGTCAGCGCGCAAGAGACGAAGCTGGGTGAACGCGAGGTGATGTACCAGCGCTACGTTAATTTTTCCGCCACATTCAAACCTCCGGTTCAGCCTCACTGGATGACGGATGGCAGCAGCTTCTGGTATGCGGAGGGCGGGCCAGCGAACAGCGTCATTTATAAAATAGATCCGAAGGCCAATACCAAGACGCCGCTGTTCGACTCCGTGCGGCTACGCCACGCGCTGGCTCCGCTGATCGGCCACGAGCCACCGTACCAGGGACTGCCGTTTGAGGAATTCACTTTCCTCGATGGCGAGAAGGCAGTGAAGTTCAGCGTGGAAAAGAAGGCGTTTGTCCTCCAGCTCGACAGCTACAGCATTGCCCCCGTTTCCGAGGAGGAGAAAAGCCGACTCGAGCCAGGGGCAAGCGAGGTGCTCTCGCCTGACCGGCGCTGGTTCGCCGGCGTCAAGGATTACAACATCTACGTTCGCTCGACCGACGATGGGCGAACCCTGCCGCTCACCGATGACGGAATCAAAGGCTACAACTGGGTCGAGGTCGAAGCCAAGATGTGGTCACCGGACAGCTCCAAGCTGGTCGTGATGAAGGTGGATAGCCGCCAGGTACCTTCCATGCCAATCGTCCATTGGTTGAAGCCGACAGTCGAGGTGGAGTGGATGAGCTGGCGACGGGCCGACGGACCTTTAGGCACAAGAGAGGTTTTTATTGCAGACATCCTGTCGAAGCGACAGATCCACATCAACACCGGGAACGACCCGGACCGGCGCCTTTTCATCCTCGGGTGGCAGCCCGACGGGTCTCGGCTGTATTTCCTCCGCATGGACCGCGAGTACAAGAAATTGGAGCTGATGGCCGCCGATCCGGTGACCGGCGCCGCACGGACGATTCTCACTGAGACCCAGAAAACGTTCGTCGCAGGATTTCAATATGGTTGGTCCGGTGGTTTCGACTTGCTTCAGGATGGCAAGAGGTTTCTTTGGATGTCGGAGAGGGATGGGGGGAACCACCTCTACCTGTACAACATCGACGGGTCGTTGATCCGGCGCCTGACTGAAGGCACGTCCCCGGTGGTCCGCCTTGTTGGGGTGGACGAGAAAACCGGTTGGGTGTATTTCACCGCTCATGTTGACCGGCAGCGGCCCTACGACACGCACCTGTGCCGGGTTAATCTGGATGGCAAAAATTTCACGCAGCTCACTGAAACCAGTGGCCAGCATTACGTGAGTGTTGCCCCGTCAAAGGAATTCTTCGAAGAGTGGAACTCAAGTGTGGATCGGCCGGGAGCGATGGAGTTGAGAAGAGCGGATGGAAAGCTCCTGCAAACACTGTCAAAAGACAATGTGAATGGTCTCAAAGAGCTGAAGTGGCGGCCGCCGGAGGAATTTGTGGTGAAGGCGGCCGATGGGAAGACAGACCTTTACGGCGTCCTCTATACGCCGTACGATTTCGACCCCAACAAGAAGTACCCAGTGATCGATTTCATCTATGCCGGCCCCCAAGCTGCGGTGGTGCCGCAATTCTTCATGGGGAATTGGTTTAGAGGGGCTCAGGCCATGGCGCAGTTGGGCTTCGTCACTTTTGTCGTGGACGGACGTGGCACGCCCGATCGGGGAAAGGCGTTCCAAGACGTCGTCTATGGAAACCTGGGCCGCTATGAGATTCCCGATCACGTGGCCACCTTGAAGCAATTGGCAGAAAAGCGCCCGTATATGGACCTTAATCGAGTGGGCATAACGGGCTACTCGTGGGGGGGTCACTTTGCGCTTCGAGCCATGCTTCTCGCTCCAGAGGTCTACCACGTCGGCGTTGCTGGGGCCGGCGATACGGATCTCTATAACCACCTTCCGAATGACGTTGAGCCATGGTTAGGCCAGCCACAAAAGAACAAAGAAGCGTACGACTACGGCTCTAATTACTGGTTGGCAGGCAACCTCGAGGGCAAGCTGCTGCTCATCCACGGCACCAGCGACGACAACGTTCCGTTCTCCGTCACGATGAGGATGGTGGACGCCCTCATCCGAGCCGGCAAGTTCTTCGACTTGATTGTGCTGCCCGAGGAGAACCACGGCTCGGTGGCAAGGTCCACATATGTGCGAGACGCGACTCGCCGCTACTTCCAGGAGCACCTGAAACCTTAAGTAATGAGGGGGGAAGAATGATTCGGCCAAAGTTTCGATGAGCCTTGCTGTTCTAGACCTACTGCTATTTTCGCATCAGGATTAAGGCGACAATTATGAAAAGACTTCTAACCACCGCGTGTTTGTTTGTCGTGACTGCCACTGCGACGGTCTCTTTCATCGCCCCGACAGTTTTCGGGCAAGCGCAGAAAGCTAACCCATCGCCTGCCGAGTCCGTTACAGCCAGAGTAGATAAATTGTTTGCGCAGTGGGACAAACCAGATTCGCCGGGATGCGCATTGGGCATCGTTAAAGACGGTCAGCTGATTTACAAACGGGGCTACGGCATGGCCAATCTGGACTATAACATTCCGCTTTCCCCTAAATCAGTCTTCAATATTATGTCCATGTCCAAGCAATTTACAGCGATGAGTATTTTGCTGCTGGCAAAGCAAGGGAAACTCTCCCTGGATGATGACATTCAAAAATATTTGCCAGAGATTCCTCGATATCAGAGTCCAATTACAATTCGACATCTCATATATCATACCAGCGGCATCCGCAACTTTATCGTGTTGACTGAATTGGCTGGCATGACGTGGGAGAATGTCCGCCTGACACATGATGATTTCCTTGAATTGCTAGCGCGACAGAAAGAACTCAATCACAAGCCGGGGGAAGAGTATATCTACAACAATTCTAACTATTTTCTCCTCGGCCAAATCGTTGAAAGAGTAAGTGGCAAGCCTTTGCGCGAGTTTGCGGACGAAAATATTTTCAAGCCACTTGGTATGAACAATACTTATTTTCTTGATGACCGAGCTTTGATGGTCAAAAATCGGGCGACCGGCTACGAGCCTAGAAGCACGGGAGGATTCGCTGTTGGCTTAATCGTCGAATCGTCAGGGGCCTCAGGGCTCTATACCTCCGTTGAAGACCTCTTCCTTTGGGATCAAAATTTCTATAACAATAAGCTTGGCGGCGAGCCGGATTTAATCAGAGAACAACTTTCAACCGGCATACTCAATAATGGTGAAAAATTAGACTACGCTTTCGGCTTGATCGTCGGCGAGTATAAAGGTTTGAAGACGATTCATCATGGAGGGTCCGGTGATGGTTTTGGGCATGAAATGATTCGCTTTCCCGAACAAAAGTTTTCAGTCATCCGCCTTTGTAACGCGGGCGACATCAGCACGTATGTATCGGCTACCCAAGTGGCTGACATTTTCCTCGCGGATCAACTCAAGAGAGGCGATGGTGCTGTAAACGAAACCGTAGCGGCTGCGCCACGCATCGTCAGCATCCCTGAGAAAGAGTTAGCCAGCCTGACGGGACTCTATTTTGATCCCATCAAAGAAACGATCCGCCGTTTCTATATGAAGGATGGCAAGCTGATGATATTCAACTCGGTGCTTTCACCTCTTAGCCAAAATCGGTTCAAGGTTGTTGCAGGTGGACCTTTAGGTCTCGAAATCGTTTTTGGACGACCGATCGCTGGCGGGCCTATGCAGGTGAAATTCGTCAGAGGAGGTAATACAACAACCTATGACGCAGTTCAGAATGTGGACCTACCCTCAGCTCAATTGGCTGAGTTCACCGGAAAATATCACAGCGACGAGTTAGCGGGAGCAACTTACACCCTGAGCATCAAGGATGGGAGATTAATTCTGCAAGTCAGGAACGGGATTACCGGTGATCCGAAAGACATTCTGCTGACACCAGCGTTCGCCGATGCCTTTTTTGCTTTTGGTGAATCAGCCATAGTTAGGTTCACGCGAAACCCGCAAAACGCAGTATCAGGATTTACGTTGACTACCGGAGGAGTTAGAAGACTGCGCTTCAAAAAGCAATAGCAGTCCATACACTCCATCTCAGGCTTAAGGCAACAATCATGAAAAAACTTCTGACCACCGCTTGTTTGTTTGTCCTGACTACCATTGCGACTTTGTCTTTCATCGCCCCGGCAGTTTTCGGGCAAGAGAAAATAACGGCTAAAGCCAGTCCAACACCCGCCGAGTCAGTCACAGCCAAAGTAGATAAATTGTTTGCGCAGTGGGATAAGCCGGACTCGCCGGGATGCGCGTTAGGGATCATCAAAGACGGTAAGCTGATTTATACGCACGGCTACGGGATGGCCAACTTGGACTATAACATCCGGCTCTCCCCTCAATCGATCTTCAATATTGAATCCATGGCCAAGCAATTTACAGGGATGAGTATTTTGCTTCTGGCGAAACAAGGGAAACTCTCCCTGGATGATGAGATTCAAAAATATTTGCCTGAAATTCCTCGATATCAGAGTCCCATTACAATTCGGCATCTCATTCATCACACCAGCGGCATCCGCAACTATATTGAGTTGGCTGAATTGGCTGGGATGCGGGGAGAGAATGTCCACCTGACGGCTGATGATTTCCTTGGATTGATAGCGCGACAGAGAGAACTCAATTTCAAGCCGGGAGAAGAGCTTCTCTACAACAATTCCGGATATTTTCTTCTGGGACTGATCGTCAAAAGAGTAAGCGGCAGGTCTTTGCGCGAGTTTGCTGGCGAAAAGATTTTCAAGCCGCTTGGTATGAACAACACTCAGTTTGTTGATGACCGAAATCTGGTGGTCAAGAATCGGGTGACCGCCTACCTCCCTAACAGCAACGCAGGATTCTCCGCTGCCATATCCGTTGAGGAGCCATCGGGTGATGGAGGTCTCTATGCGTCTGTCGAAGACCTTTTCCTTTGGGATCAAAATTTCTATGACAACAAGCTTGGCGGCGGGCCCGATTTGATCGCCGAAGAACTTTCCGGAAGCACACTCAACAATGGTGAAACAATACGCTACGCGTTCGGCCTACAGGTCCGCGAGTATAAAGGTTTGAAAACGATTGGCCATGGAGGATCGGGTGGTGGTTTCGAGACTACAATGATTCGCTTCCCTGAACAGAACTTTTCAGTCATATGTCTTTGTAACGCGGGGTACAACGTTAGCGCTGGCGGATTAGCTAACCAAGTGGCTGACATTTTCCTGGCAGATCAATTCAAGAAAAGCGCGGATGGTGTAAACAAAACCGAAGCGGCTGCGTTACCCATCAATGGCATCCCTGAGAAAGATTTAGCCAGCTTGGCAGGACACTACTTTGATCCCATCACATTAAGAAGCATCGGCTTCTATATGAAAGATGGCAAGCTGATGGTAGCGTGGGGTGGCGAACCATCTCCACCTCCTGTGACGCCGGACCATGTTCTTTCGCCTCTCAGCCAAAATCGTTTCGTGACGGGCGCGCGAGGCAACGTGGAAATTGTTTTTACACGACCTCATGCCGGTGGGCCTATGCAGGTGAAAGTAATCATCTCAGGTAGAACAACAACCCTTGGCGCAGTTCGGACTGTGCCATCATCAATTCAATTAGCTGAGTTCGCCGGAAAATACATCAGCGCCGAGTTAGGCGGAGCAACTTACGCGCTGAGCATCAAGGATGGAAAATTACTTCTGCAAGTCAGGAACGGGATTACCGTATTCAGTGACAAAGGACTGGTGTTGGCATTTTCGCAGCCGAGTGGACATGAAGCTCCGAAAGACATTCTGCTGACACCTGCATTTGCCGACGCTTTTTTGACTTCTGTTAGTGATGAACCTGTCATGCTGAGGTTCACACGAAACCAGCAGAACGCAGTATCAGGATTTACGCTAAGTACTGGAACAGTTAGACGACTGCGCTTCAATAAGCTATAGCTCGATGCCCCAGGCCTCATCAAGAGGCTTTCAGTGGGACTTCAAACTTAATGATTTCTAAACTTTCTGAACTGTCGCGGAAAACCTTCTTGAAAGTCAGGCCGCTTGATTTGATGTCGGTGGAGAAGCTTTTCGATGAACTCGAACGATATGACTCTAACGAACGCGCGGAGACTTTCAATTACCTTAAGCGCGCTTTGAATGAAACCCGGGCTTCGTTGAAGATGGATGCGAGCGTGACAAAGTGGACGTTAAGATGGGCAATGAATCGTCCCACAAAACGTCCCGCAGTCAGACGTAATCAAATGCTGGAAGTTACCAACACTCGCAAGCTTGGAGATCCATTTTATGGCTCTCGACGGGCCGAAGCGTAACTTTCAGCTTTCAATTTTTGACAGTTGCGGATTGTTCGGATCCGGGGCTCGTCGCGAGGAGTCGCGACGACAACAAAAACGATCGGGATTTCGATCAAAAACCCGTCCCGCAAAACGTCCCGCAGCGATACGCAAATCAGGCAGCGCATGCACGGTATGCAGCGCATGCACGTACATTTTTTCTGAGTGAATTTGTAAGTATTGAAAATAAAGGATCGAAAATTCAAATTCCCAAGCTGGTAATACGGGTTCGATTCCCGTCGCCCGCTCCAAATCCTCAGTAATTCTTAAGCGCAATTTTCAAGAGTTATAAAATCTTTAGAAACGTCCCGCAAATTCTCTTTGCGTGAGTGTCAGCCTCCAAGGATGACATTCTAAGAACGTCGGAGACGGCATCACCTAGTCTTAACAAACGATGGGGAATCAGTATTTATCGGCCTAGCGGTCGTCACAAGAAGGATCGGTTTTGAGTCTTGGTGCTCCCGTTTTCACTATTCTCGATTAGCCGGTTGGAGTATAGCCAGTTTGCGTAACTCACAACTGCTTTTTCCGTGACCGTCTTAAATTCCCGACATCCGCTCCGTGATCCGCGTCGCCACCAGACTTGGCGGGACGGAGAGGCTCCTGGTACCAGCGTTCTCCTAATCTGTACTCCACTTCGGTGAGGCCCAGCATATCCAGGGAGCGCTTAGGCTGGATGTGCGCGCTGGCGACAATAATTGAATTCATGAGCGCCATCGGTGCGACATATGAGCCGGCGAAAGAAGGACTGCTGGTGTATGCGACTAGATGGGCATCACAGTGCATCGCTATCGGGGTGGTGTTTCCGTCGGTAATTCCGAAAGTGGGCACGCCCCGCTCATGGGCCCTGAGGACCGATTCCACCGTCTCCCTGAGGCCTCGCCCGAAGCTGATAGCGATCAGTAAATCTTTGCTGGTTAAAACATCAACCTTGTGTTGCAGGTTTCCGGCACTCCCAATGGGCGCATCGGCGTCGAATCCAAGTGGCGTCAAACCGTAAGCAAGAAACCATGCGAGCGAGGCTGCCAGATCCACTCCGACAACCAGAATGCGCCGCGAGCGATGGATCAGTTTAGCCAATTCCACTACACGATCCGCGTCGAGGCTTGATCTGAGGACGCTCAAATTTTCACTGTCCCTCTCCACGCAGTGGCGAACATGATCAGGCACGCTTCGTTTCTCTCGCGTAGCAGCCTTCAGCACCGTGTATGGCGTGATTTGCGTGACGAAATGTTTGCGCAGGTCTGTCGCAAAGTCCGCGAAGCGTTCGTAGCCCAGCGCCTGGACAGTGCGCACGATAGTTGCAGGATCCACGTTGTAGCGCGTGGCCATTTCGCGAGACGAGAGAAAAAAGGCCTCCTCGTGATTGTCCAAAATTGCTCTAATTAGTTGACGCCGGCTGCGGCTCAGTTGCGATTGAGCGAAGCGAACCTCAAGAGACGTCGGTGAAGCTTTACTGTGATTTCCATCTTGACCTTCCAACTTATTTATGGCTGCCATGTTCTCCTCTCAGTCTACCTTTGCTGGGTTTCCTGCGGCTAATTCTTTCGTTTGATCAACTCAACCGTCTCGGTTCGACTCTCAATATGATCCGGATCCACACTGAATCCGAATCCTGCGCCGCGGTGGTTCCACCGTATCAACAAGAGTGACGTCGCTTCCGGCACAATAACATCCCTTGCGAAATACCGAGAGATGTCGCCGGCCAGGGTAAAGCCGGGAAGCCTGGCGAGCGCGATATCGTGCCCGCGAAACTGAATTCGGTTTTTAGAGATACGTTGTTTATCTTTGCCTGAGATTGTAGAGGAGTATCGCATGGCGGGCGAGGATAGCACGTCATATTTCGAAGACGCAACGCTTGTTGTAATTTTGTTGACAGGCTGCAACGATTGGTGTTATACACCCGCTACGTTTGAGCGTTATGTGCATGTGGTGGGGTGCTAGATCTCTGAAACGTCTGCGAGATGACGCATAGCGGCGATCAGCGGAGCGTGAGCGCAAACGCGTTGGATTCTCTACGGACACCTCTTAAACAATACGGCTTCAAGCAACTTTCTTTGAGGAGGCAGAAGTTATGAAAAGGACTGTTCTAACACCGAGCTACAATCTGAGGGGAGAAGTCAGGCTAGCCAAATTGAGGAAGTATTGCTCCTCGCTGATAGTCCTTTTCCTCACTCTCTTCATGTTCCACCTCTTGTCCTCAGGCGCAAGCGCCCAGACTACCACTTCGACCATCGAAGGAACGGTGAAAGATCCTCGCGGCGCAGTCGTTGCCGGCGCCCAGATCAAAGCCAGCTCCCCTTCTTTGGCCACCGAACGCACAACTACCAGCGATGAAAACGGGTTCTACCGGATCACTGCGTTGCCGGCGGGAACTTATACGCTCACTGCGTCAGGCACCGGCTTTTCCGACCGCACTTTTGGGAGTGTCGAACTAACGGTCAATCGCACTCTGACCTTGGACGTTCAGCTAGAAGTCGGCAAGCTGCAGGCACAGGTTAACGTCACCGCAGAAACGCAGTTGATTGATCCCACCTCGTCGTCAACGGGCACGACTGTTACTCCGCGCCAAATCACGGAATATCCCGTCAACGGTCGCAACTACCTCGACCTGTTGCAGCTAGTTCCCGGAGTCGCCATCAACCGGCAATCCAGCGGCGATAATGCGAATCCGGTACTAGGAGAGCGGAGCGGCAATAACAATTTCTTTATCGACGGGCAGCCTAACAAGAACCTCGTCGACGGCGGCCCTGCGGCGCAGTTTAATCAAGAGACCATTGCCGAGTTTCAGGTGCTAACGACAGGGTTCAAGGCCGAGTTCGGACAGGCATCGGGGGCGATAGTCAATGTTATCACCAAGAGCGGCGGGAATGGTTTTCACGGTGTCGGGTCGCTGTTTCACCGTAACGAAGCTTTCGATTCCGTCAACTCGCTGAACCCAGCGGTGACGAAGCCGCTGCATCTGCGCAGATTCGACTATAGCCTAGCGGGCGGCGGGCCGATCCTTAAGGACAGAATTTTCTTCTTCGGCTCGTCGGAACGGATCACGGAGGACCGTACCCTTGATTTCAAGTACCCGGATCCCGGCGCATCGGCCGGAGGAGCGGCCCTCCTTGTGGTTCTGCACAACCAGGAGAACCCACTCGATGTTCCACAGCGCAGCCGAGCCACCCGGAATTTTTTTAAGCTCAACGAACAGTTTGGACGACACCAGTTGGTTGAGGAACTGAACTACACAAATGAATACTCCAGGGGTTCAGGATCGGGATTACCGTCAACTCGAACCAGCACCAGCGCCCGCAATTTGCTATTGGGGTTTGGCGATACAATGCTGCTGGGTGAGAAGGGCAATCCGTGGATAGTAACGCTCCGCGGTTCTTATCGCGGCGACCCGTCCGATAGTCAGCCTGCCCATCCGGAGTTCACGGGGACTACCGCACTAAGCGCCTTCACCGCGCAGCAGATTTGTCCTCCGACGTGTGGGTTTGGTAACAATTCTATTCCAGTGTTCCAATTTGGTAATCCGTTTACACGTTCGAATCTGAACCAGAAATACACGTCATTAGCGGCCAACGTAAACAAGGTTTTTGGCAATCACGACTTGCAGTTCGGGTGGCAGTTCCTACGTACCAAAGTTGACGGGCTCGATGGTCTAACATTGACAGACCAGCTATTTGCCACTATCGATGACTACATTAACCTTGGCCCCGTAAACAGCGGCGTTTTTTTGCTTTTGGTGAATGGGGCCGCCACGCCGACAGCCCAGCAGATCCGTTTGCGGAATAATTACAACGGGTTGTATGTGCAGGACGATTGGAAGATCAGAAAGAATCTGACTGTCAATCTTGGGCTTCGCTGGGATCATGATAGCGCGTTTGACGCGCAGAAAAACTTTTCTCCGCGGTTGGGCCTTGCTTGGTCGATTACGCCGAAAACGGTTATTCGTTCACACTTCGGCGTGTTTTATGATCAGTTCCGGCTGGGCTTGGTGGAACAGATTCCCGGATTTGGCGGCAGCGACCGGAGAGTTGTTCAATCGTTATACTTCCCACGGGGATTTTATGGATCGCCCAGTTTAGTCTCCAGCCTGGCCTTCGCCGTTGGCCTTCCGGGTCCTTGCATTTCGAACCGCCTTACCGACGCGCAGATCGCTGGACCTCCAGTAGTAGGTTGCCCACTTGGAGGGCCGATGGTTGGGGTTGACAGGTTGAACAGAGTGGTTGCGCCAGGTCATGCGTTCATACCGGCCAATGCGATCATCAACATCAATAATGTACAGGCGCTTACTGGCCTGACACCGGCCCAGTACCTAACCCAAGCCGCGGCGGCCATCGGCCAGCCCGCGGGATACTTTGAATGGGGACAATTTGGAGTGTTAGATAATCCAATTATCCCTCCGCAGGTGGCGCCTACGACGGCTGACAGCACATTTAGGACTCCCCATACGCTCGGTTTCAGCGTAGGCGTGCAGAGGGAGATAACAAAAGATATAGTGTTAGAGGCCAACTACTTTCACCGCGAAATGCGGGATCTTCTGGGTACTAGGAACAGCAATCTTGCTTTCAAGTCTCGTGTCAAGGGTATTGGCCGAAGCTTTGACCCCCCCAATACCACGGGAGAGATTGGAACATTCGGCCCCTTCTTCAAGGGCAAATATGATGCACTGGTCGTGAGCTTGAATAAGCGCCTCAGCCACCGCTACCTTCTGGGGGCGAATTATACCTATGCCAAAGCAACCGACAACTCGCTTGGCATAAATACGCGTCCTACGGACAACTTCATCGGGATCGCTCCGGTGGTTACGGAACCGTGCCCGGCCGCGAATCCCACCTGTACGCCGCAGACAAATGCGAACGGATCGTTTACCAGCGGGAACGGTAATTTCGTTGCAAAGGCGGGAACATTTGTCAATGGCCCGGATCTAGACAAAGGCCCATCAAGCTTGGCCCTGGATCATATCTTTCAGGTCAACGGGCTGGTGAGTCTTCCGTGGCAATTTCAAATCGGCGGCATTGTTCGCGTACAGAGCGGTTTTCACTTTAGCAAATTCGACGTTTTGAACAGAGACCCAGACGGCAATGGTAATTTCAACGGTATCGATTTTACGGCGGGAAGAAATGCCTTCACCACGGCGCCATTCGCCAATGTCGATTTGCGCTTCTCCAAGCGTTTCAACATCCGCGAACGAGTCAAGGCAGAGATACTCTTTGAGTTTTTCAATCTGTTGAATCGTCAGAACCCAAGCGCGGTCGAGACCCGGCCCGCTGCTGTCCTACCGTTCGGAGCAGCAACACAAGTGCTGGCGGGACGTGAAGGACAGGTTGGATTCAGAATTTCGTTCTGAGTCGGCTGCAAAAACTCCCTCTCCCTTTGGGGAGAGGTTGGGAAGAGGGATCGACGTGCAGCTTTAGTAGTGGCTGATGTCTCGCTCGGTTTCGCGTTTAAAGCCTCACCCAGGTTTCCCAAAGGGAGAGGGAACAGAACGATTTGCTACTAAGCGGCTGCTGTTCCAACAGACCAAACTCTTTGGCTTTTACGTTAAACGCCTCGTGAGAAATCATCCATGAACATACGACGACTTATCTTCTTTGCCCTGTTATTGTGTCTATCCATCTCAGGCATCGCGACTGCGCAGGGAACGCGCCTGCTTCGTCACCCGACGGTAAGTCATGACTCGGTGGCCTTCGAGTACGCCGGCGACTTGTGGATCGTGTCGCGAAGCGGAGGGCAGGCACGCCGCCTCACCTCCACACCGGGCGTCGAGATAGATCCATACTTCTCTCCAGACGGAACCCAGATAGCTTTTACCGCCACAGTTGCGGGGAACACCGACGTGTACGTGATGCCGACGACGGGCGGTGATGCCAAGCGGCTGACCTATCATCCCGGTGTCGATCGAGTCCGGGGCTGGACTCCCGACGGTCGCCGCGTGATCTTCGCGTCGGTTCGGACGAGTGCGCCCCAACAGTCCTACTTCCAGCTCTGGACAATCGGTTTGGAGGGCGGGCTCCCTGAGCCAATGCCGATGCCGCGCGCGTTCAGCGCCACCTACTCACCTGATGGCCGCAAACTGGCTTACCAAGAGATCACGAAAGCGTTCTTTCCAGAGTGGTACGAAGCGAGTGAGTGGCGGCACTATCGGGGCGGTCGCACACACCCTATCTTAGTCATGAATCTCGCCGACTACTCCGTCGAGAAGCTCCCTTGGGCCAATAGCAACGACTCACTACCGATGTGGATCGGCAATACTATTTACTTCCTCTCCGATCGCGATCACACGACGAATCTCTTCGCCTGCCGGTTAGACACGAAACGAGTGACGCAACTCACGCACCACGATGACTTCGACATCATGACGGCGTCGGCTGCTTCCGACGCGATCGTCTACGAACAAGCGGGCTATATTTACCTGGTCGAAACCAGCTCAGGGCGGGCGCAAAGGCTCAACATCGAAGTGACCGGCGACCTCCCGTGGGCGCGGCCTCAGTTCAAGAAAGTAGTCAGCATGATCCGGAACGCAGCGCTCTCGCCAACCGGCGTTCGCGCGGCGTTCGAGGCGCGTGGCGATATTTTCACAGTGCCAGCGGAAAAGGGAGACTACCGAAACCTCACGCAGAGTTCTGGTGCGCACGATCGCAGTCCCGCGTGGTCGCCCGACGGCGCGCAGCTCGCCTGGCTTTCAGACGCGAGCGGGGAGTATCAGCTCATGCTTGGCGATCCGCTCGGCGTCACGACGCCCCGAGCAATTCCGTTACCGTCAACCGCGTTCTTTTCCGCTACGGCATGGTCGCCGGATGGGATGCAGATCTTGGTTCAGGACAATCACGAAAACCTCTGGACGATCGAAGTGGCAAGCGGCAAGGCGACCAAGATTGATATCGACAGCTACGCTGATGCAACGCGCTCGTTTGACGCCACGTGGTCGCCGGATTCGAAGTGGGTGGCCTACTCGAAGAACCTGCCCAGCCATCTGCGCGCGATCTTTATTTACTCGCTGGCGGAGAACAAAGCCCACCAACTCACTGACGGACTGGCGGACTCAATCTCGCCCGCCTTCGATGCCGGAGGCAAGTATCTATACTTCATGGCGAGCACGAACTATGGGCCCAACTCTGGCTGGGTTGATATGAGCTCGATAGATCGCCCCGTGCGCCGGGCGATCTATCTCGCGGTGCTCAGTGCGAGCGAGCCCTCACCACTCTTGCCGGAAACCGGCGACGAGCCGCGACCCGCGCCGCGCGAAGAAACTCGCGCTGAGCCGGCGCCGCAACCGACGTCTGCGAAGCCGCGGACGGTAAGTGTTCGCATCGACTTCGACCGGATAGGGCAGCGAATACTCGCTATCAACGTACCAGCCGGTGACTACAGCAACCTCTCGGCCGGCGCAACCGGGAGTTTCTACTATACTGAACTGATCGTAACGACTGGCGGACCGCCATCACTGCGCCTGCAGCGATATCAACTCAAAGAGCGCACCGCCGCGCCGTTCCTGGAAGGCATTCGCTCCTACACACTCTCGGCGGACAAAAAGAAACTTCTCTATCAGGCGGGCGGCACGTCCTGGGGGATCGTCGCGACGGAACGTCCCGCCAAAGTCGGGGAGGGACCAATCAACGTGGCCCAAATGGAGATGCGGGTCGATCCTCGCGCCGAGTGGGAGCAGATTTTTCGCGAAACTTGGCGAATCCAGCGCGAGTACTTCTACGACGCCAAAATGCACGGCAACGATTGGCAGGCGATCTATGAGAAGTATCGTCCGTTGCTTGCTTACGTGGGCCATCGGGCCGACTTGGGATACCTGATCGCCACGATGGGTGGTGAGCTGACAGTGGGACACTCGTATCTGACCGGGGAGGGTGACGTGCCGCGCGAGGATCCGGTGTCGGTCGGCTTGTTAGGGGCGGACTTGGCAGTGGAGAACGGGCGTTATCAGATCAAGCGGATTTACACCGGCGAGAACTGGAACCCCGACCTGCGCGCGCCGCTCAGCGCTCCGGGCATCCAGGTTGCCGAAGGGGATTATCTTCTCGAAGTGAACGGCCGGTCACTCGTGCCGCCCACTAATCCTTACAGCGTCTTCGAGGGAACAGCCGGACGGCAGACGATGATCAGAGTTAATAAGACCCCCTCGCTGGAAGGTTCGCGCCTCGTGACCGTGGTCCCTGTTCCTAACGAAGACGGACTGCGGACGCGGGCGTGGATTGAGCAGAATCGCAGGCTGGTAGACAAGCTTTCGGGCGGCCGCTTAGCGTACGTCTGGCTCCCGAACACTGCGGGCCCCGGTTACACCGCTTTCACTCGCTACTTTTATGCACAGCAGGACAAAGAGGGCTCAATCATCGATGAGCGATACAATCACGGCGGCCAGGTCGCGGATTACATCGTCAACGAATTGGACCGAAAACTCACGGGCTACTTCGTAACGCGCGATAGCGAGCCTAGGACCTCACCAGGCGCCGGAATTTATGGCCCTAAGGTTATGCTCATTAACGAATCGGCAGGTTCCGGCGGCGACGCTTTGCCGTATATGTTCCATCTCCGGAAGCTCGGGCCAATGGTTGGGACTCGGACGTGGGGCGGCCTTGTCGGCACGCTCGGCGTTCCAACAACAATCGACGGGGGCGGGATCACGGCGCCCACTCTGGCTTTTTATGACCTTTCGGGAAGGTGGGCGGTAGAGAACGAGGGCGTAGCGCCGGACATAGAAGTGGAGTATACGCCGGCCGATGTGATTAAAGGACACGACCCGCAGCTTGAACGAGCGGTACAGGAAGGACTCAAGCTGCTAGAGCAGAATCCGGTGCACCGGGTACCGCGGCCCGCCCCCATTAATCGCGTGTCGCCGCGTTAGCGGGCTGCCGAAAAACTCTTAAAGACGAAGGGGCAAGATTTGGAGTGCAGCGGCCCGACCACCCGTGCGGATAATGTTTCAGGGACCCGTTAGAAAAGAAAGTCACAATTCGTTGACTGACGGGGGAGGTTTGCTGGCCGACAGCCAAGTGAACCGTGCGCTGAAACTCAATCCGGCTCTTTGAGACCAACTGGATGTTGCGCAAGACCAAAGTAGCTAATTTGGATGCGCGGTTTGCGCTGGCGAGATTTGCTTGAGAGGGAAACGGAAATGGATAAAACCATATCAGCGATCATTACACTTGTTTCGCGCCTGCGCGTTGTGCTGGTCGGCTTCGCAGTCGTTGCGTCCCTCAATGCCCAGCAAGCAACCAATGCCCAGCAAACAACGAACTCGGTCTTCAACCCCACCGAGTCTATGATCCCGACGCGTGATGGGGTGCATCTCTACACACAGGTGTACGTGCCAACACCTGCCGGCGAACAGCTCCCGATCCTGCTGCTCAGAACTCCTTACGGAACCGGTCAACTCAGTTCGGCGCGCGTAGCGGCTTTGCTACCAGAGTTAACGGCGGACGGTTACATCATCGTCTTGCAAGACATCCGCGGGCGGTTCAAGTCGGAAGGGCAGTTCGTCATTCTCCGACAACCGCGCGATCCCAAAGACAAGAATGCGATCGACGAAAGCACCGACGCCTATGACACGATCGACTGGTTGCTCAAGAACGTGCCCAACAACAACGGCCGCGTCGGGATGGCCGGCACGAGCTACGGTGCGTGGCTAACCGTGATGGGCATGCTAGAGCCGCATCCGGCGCTCAAAGCCGCCGTCACTCAGGCCTCTCCGGCGGATATGTGGATCGGCGACGACTTCCACCACAACGGCGCCTTCCGGTTGAGCTATGGCTTCGAGTATTCGTACATGATGGAATCGTCGAAAGAGATGTCGAACCCTGCGGCAGTCATCGATCGCTACGACGCGTACGAGTGGTATCTGGGCCTCGGGCCGCTATCGAATGCAAACGCGAAGTACTTCAACAATCGGCTCCCCACGTGGGAAAGCTTCGTGAACCACCCTGACTACGATGCGTTTTGGAAGCGGCAAGGCTTCGCGCCGTGGCTGAACCGAGTGACCGTGCCGACGCTGAATGTGGCGGGCTGGTGGGACCAGGAAGATTTCTACGGCCCACTAAAGATTTATGAGCTACTCGAGCGGCACGATTCGGCGAACCAGAACTTCCTCGTCGTCGGCCCATGGAACCATGGGGGCTGGTCCAGAAGCGACGGTCAGAAACTCGGTCCCATCGATTTCGGCAGTAAGACCTCGGAGTACTACCGGAAGAACGTGCTGGCGCGGTTCCTGGCATATCACCTAAAGGGGAAGGGCACCCTCGATCTGCCAGAGGCGCTGACGTTCAGAACCGGCGCGAACGAGTGGGTGCGGCACGACGCGTGGCCGCCGAAACGCAATGTCGTCGCACGGCGGCTCTACTTTCAGGAAGAGGGGAAGCTTTCGTTCGATCCGCCGCCAAAGACTGCTGCGGAGTCATTCGATAGTTACGTGTCGGACCCTGCGAACCCCGTTCCGTATCGTCGTCGGCCAATTGAGCTGCGCTCGGGATGGACGACCTGGTTGGTCGAGGACCAGCGGTTCGTGGATCATCGGCCAGACGTGCTCACGTGGACCACCGAACCGCTTAAGGACGACGTCGTCGTATCGGGAAAAGTCGTGGCCAACCTCTTTGCGTCGACCTCGGGCACGGACAGCGACTGGATCGTGAAAGTCATCGACGTCTATCCGGAGAAGTATGAGCCCGATCCGAAGATGGGTGGCTACGAACTGATGATCGCGGGCGACGTATTCCGAGGGCGCTACCGCAACAGCTTCGAAAAGCCAGAACCGATCGTACCCAACGCGGTGACGCGTTACGAGATTGGCTTCCCTGCCAACGACCACGTCTTCCTGAAGGGTCACCGGATCATGGTGCAGGTGCAAAGCACGTGGTTTCCGGTGATCGACCGCAACCCCCAGCGCTTCGTGCCGAACATCTTCCTCGCGAAAGAGTCAGACTTTCAGCGTGCGACCCAGCGAGTGTTCCGCTCGGGGCAGCATGCTTCATACATCGCGATGCCGGTCGAGGAGCGGGCGCGGTAAGTGATGGTGAGGACGAAACATTGAAATGCAGAATGGACTCTACCGACTCGTTTCGGGACGAAGGAACCAAACGTGAATAAACTCAGACTTCAAACTCAGCGAGACACTCGCCTGCGCCAAGGATTCTTAGTCGCCATCAGCGTAGCGGCGATACTTTTGATTGCTTCTAGGCCCGCTTTCTCCCAGACCATCAACATTGATCGCGTCGTCGCGGAACTCGAGCCTGAAATACAGCGCGCATTGATCGCAGGGAATATCCCTTCGGCCTCCATCGCTTTGATCGCCGGCGACCGAGTGGTCTGGACCGGTGCTTACGGCTACTCGAATTTGTGGGCCCGCACTCCCGCCACGCCGAATACAGTCTATCTGATCGGCTCGACCTTCAAAGCGATGTCCACCATTGCTTTACTCCAGCAAATGGAGCAGGGCAAATTCAAGCTTGACGATCGTGTCAATGATTATTTGACTGACTTCAAGATTCAGGGTGAAGATCCCCAACACCCGGTCACCTTTCGCCACCTGCTGACGCACACTTCGGGCCTGCCTGGTGGTGACTTCGGTGCATTTCCCGTATGGGGCGACACGGCGCCACCACCACTCGAAGAGTATTTGCGCAAATCGCTGAAAGTCGCCAGACCTCCGCTCACTTCTGTCGAGTACTCGAATCTGGCTTTTACATTGGTTGCTTATCTGGTGCAGAAGTTCTCAGGCGTTCCCTACAAGCAATATATTCAGGAGCACATCTTCACCCCTCTCGAGATGACCAGCACCGCGTTTGAGCCAACCCCAGGAATGGGAGAACGTCTGTCCGTTCCCTACACGGTGGAAGAAAAAACCGGAAGCCAGGTGGCGGCAGTGAGAGTTAAGGCCTCCGTCTGGCCGGCGGGAATTGTCTATGGCACAGTGCTGAATCAAGCCAACTGGTTGATCACCAACCTCAACGGCGGTGTCTTCAAGGGCCAACGAATTATCAGTGAACAGACAATGGAGCAGATGTTCACGCGCCAATATGATCAATTTAAGGGCGGGATAGAAGGCATTTGGGGGAATGACACCGCCGGGTTCGGGCTGACGTGGTGGGTCCAGGTGCGCGATGGCGAGCGCTACATCGCGCACAGCGGTAGCCTTTCTGGTTATACGGCTTTCCTGCTCGGCAATCGTGATCGCAAGCTCGGGTTCGCCATCATGACCAACGGCAATCGCGCACATCCTCACCTTTTCAAGCTGGCGGACCGAGCGATCGATCTCCTCAAGAAATACAGCAATACTGACAAAGCAGTGGGGGTTCCACAGAGATGAGAAAACTGCGAACGCTTCTGGCTCTCACGCTAATCCTGGCGCTGTCAGTCCTGGTAGCCGCGCAAGGCCAACGCCGCACTGAAGCCCAATCACGATCATTTGACGTGATCATTAAGGGCGGCACTGTTTACGACGGCAGTGGCCGTCCGCCTCTGAGAGCAGACGTGGGAATCACGGGCGACCGCGTCGCTGCCATTGGCAATCTGAGCCGGGCTACCGCTCCGACGATTGTTGATGCGAGAGGCCTGGCCGTCGCGCCAGGCTTCATCAACATGTTGTCACACTCCGAGTCGTCTTTGATTGTTGACGGTCGCTCGCTGGGCGAAATAAAGCAGGGTGTTACCACTCAGATATTCGGCGAATTCTCCATGGGGCCGCTTAGCGATCAGATGAAACAGCGCCGCCGCGAATCTCAAGGCGATGCGAAGTATGACATCGAGTGGACCACGCTGGCCGAATTTCTCACCTATCTTGAGAAACGAGGGGTCTCGCAAAACGTTGCGTCGTTTATCGGGGCGCCTACGATCCGCGAGTACGTCATCGGACTTGAAGACAAGCCGCCGACGCCTGAACAACTCAATGAGATGCGCGACCTAGTGCGGGGCGAGATGAAAGCCGGGGCGCTCGGTATCACGACTGCTTTAATCTACCCGCCCGCCTTCTTTGCCAAGACCGACGAATTGATCGAGTTGTGCAAGGTGGCGGCAGAATACAAAGGCAAGTACATCACCCACATGCGCAGCGAAGGCAATCAGTTGATCGAAGGCGTGGAGGAAACAATTCGCATCAGTCGTGAAGCCGGTCTTCCCGCCGAGATCTATCATCTCAAAGCGTCAGGCGAAGCGAACTGGCCCAAGATGGATCAGGTAATCAGAATGATCGAAGACGCGCGCCGCCAGGGATTGAAAATCACCGCCGACATGTACACCTACCCGGCTGGCGGGACGGGTCTCGACTCCTGCATGCCGCCCTGGGTTTTCGATGGGGGGCGCGAAGCTGCTTACCGGCGTCTGCAGGACCCGGCTACTCGCAAGAAGATCGCCGAGGCCGTTCGCACACCCACCGACGATTGGGAGAATCTCTACCTACTTGCGGGTTCGCCCGATCGAATATTGCTCGCGAGTTTCAAAACCGAAAGGCTGAAGCCGCTCACCGGCAAGACGCTCGCCGAAGTCGCGAAGATGCGCGGCACAGATCCGGTCGAAACGATTATGGACCTCGTGCTCGAAGATCGTTCGCGCATCGGAACGATCTATTTCCTGATGAGCGAAGAAAATATTAAGAAGCAGATCCGCCAGCCCTGGGTTTCGTTCGGCTCCGACGCAGCTTCGATTGCACCAGAAGGCGTCTACCTGAAATCTTCCGCACACCCGCGCGCTTACGGCAACTTCGCGCGACTGCTCGGCAAGTATGTGCGCGAAGAGAAGGTGATCTCGCTCGCCGAAGCAGTAAGGCGGCTCTCAGGCCTGCCCGCGACCAACCTCGGATTGGAACAGCGCGGCTTTCTCAAGCCAGGGATGTTCGCCGATGTGGTCGTGTTTGACCCACAGACGATTGCCGACCGCGCCACATTTGCAAACCCGCACCAGTACGCAGTCGGCGTCAGACACGTTTTTGTCAACGGCGTGCAAGTGCTTAAAGACGGCGAGCACACCGGCGCGAAACCGGGAAGGGCGCTCTGGGGGCCAGGTAGGATCAAATAGTCCTATGTCCGATACCTTTAGTTTGTGGCTGGTTTCCGTTAGCGGCCCTTTGCGTTATTGAGGCGCACGTATTCCGAGTTAAATGGCAACAATGTTCTTCCGTCTGGATTTCCAGATGAGGTTACCGTATGAGCGCTAAGACAATTTTCGGCTTAGGGCAAACGGAATATCCGTGAACAGACAATGGAGCCGCGTGACTCCATTTATTTTCAGAGCAGCATGGTGGCAACCCGTCGCGAGTTTCTAGCGCAAATAGCCGTAGCGAGCGTCGCCGCGGCATCGGCTCACGCTGCTCAGGCTTTGAAGGTTGCTGCACCGGTCCAACCCCGTCGTCCCAAGCGAACCCGCGGCGTCGTTCAGACCGTGCGAGGGCCGATTGATGCATCCAGGCTCGGCTTCACTTTGCCTCACGAACATATTTACGCCAGCTCGGCGGGTTTCCTGCAAATGTGGCCGGAGTTCTTCGGGGGGAGGGCGAATTTCATCAACAAGGTAGTCGCCAAGCTCAAGGCAGTGAAGGACGAAGGCGTGGACACCATGATCGACGTCACTCCTGCCGATGTCGGTCGCGACATTCGTTTCCTCGAGGAAGTGTCGCGGAAGTCTGGAATGCAAATCGTCGCATGCACAGGACATTGGCTTTATCCCTCGTTGTCCATGGGCGCGCGCACGGTGGAAGAGCTCACCGATTTCTTTGTTTTGGAAATCGAGCGCGGCATCGAGGGCACAGGCATCAAGCCCGGCGTAATCAAGGTAGCGACCGATCGCGAAGGCGTGACCCCGTTCCTGGAAAAAGCTTTGCGAGCCGCAGCGCGAGCGAGTAAGGCTACCGGAGTTCCCGTTACCACGCACACTTACGCCGCTGACCGCATCGGTGAGAAACAGGCCGCTATCTTCGAAGCCGAAGGTTTGAATCCGACAATGGTCTGCCTGGGGCATTGTGACGACACCGACGATATGGGTTATCTAACAGCTCTCGTCAAACGCGGATACACCATTGGCATGGATCACATGACTTGGGGTGCACCGGGAATGAAAGGAGCGACTAAGGAGATTCTGTCATGGCAACAACGGGCAGAATGCATCAAGAAGCTCGTCGACGCGGGCTTTGGCAACAAGATTTTCCTGTCCAACGATTGGTACTTCGGCGTCTCGCTGGCCGGCACCGGAGCCATGGAGGTGATGGAAAAAAGGAATCCCGATGGAATGCTGTTCACCACTCGTAAGACGATCCCTTACCTCAAGCAAATCGGCGTCACGGACCAGCAAATCCGGACGATCACCGTGGAGAATCCGCGACACTTCTTTGGCGGTCTGTGAGCTGTTCAGTTCGATGATTTCGCGTCAGTGGCGGGGCCTCGCAAGAGCAGGATATGCGGAAGCGTATGTTAAGCACCTCTATTCGAAACGTTTCCAGCTATTCGCAAACTGCCCGGCTTCGTGAAGGTTAATGGATGATGACGATGCTTGCCGCAACTGAGACACCAACTTTGGTTATCCGCGACATTGATGCGGGAGCGGAGATGCGAGCCGCCGAAGAGCTTCAAAAGGAAGTTTGGGGGATGCCCGATCTCGACGTTGTGCCGCTTAATCATCTAGTCGCCGCCAAAGCGGCGGGCGGCGTCTTGCTCGGCGCATTCGACCGTGAAACTCTAGTCGGCCTTGTTTACGGCTTCGTCAGTAACGAGCACGGAACTATGGCGCATCACTCCCACATGCTGGCGGTCAAGCCCGCTTACCGGAACTTCAATCTCGGATACAAGCTCAAGCTGGCGCAGCGCGAGCGCGTGCTCGCGCAGGGCATCACCGTGATGACGTGGACGTTCGATCTGTTGCAGAGCCTGAACGCACACTTCAACTTCAACAAGCTCGGCGTGATTTCGGATCGCTATTTCATCAATTTCTACGGCGCAGACGCGGCGAGTTTTCTGCATCGCAACGGCACCGATCGCCTGTGGGTCAAATGGCTGCTCAAGAGCCGCCGCGTGAGCGGACTACTCGAGGGCACAGTTTCCGCGCTCGAATTGGAGAAGGTGATCCCGCTCGTTCACCTTGGAATAGATGATTCCCCGCGCCGCAACGATCTGACTGAAGGGCTATCGCACGAGCAGGCTTTAATAGAGATACCGGCAGACATCAACGCCTTGGAGCGGCGAAGCGGTGAATTGGCAATCGACTGGCGAGAGTCCACGCGTTGGGCTTTCACTGAAGCGATCGCTGCAGGCTATCTGGTTACGGATTTCTATCGCCAGAGTCGCGGCGAGCAGCGACTCGGAACATATCTTCTCAGCCGAGGGAAAACCCTTGGCGACTTCGGCTGATGAAGAAGTGTTGTTAGGCCGCCATATAAATAACTCGAACGGGAATCTGATGGGAATACTGAAACTGATCGTGGAACAAGGTCCAGCTTGGTCCTCATGAATCTAAAAAGGAAAACATGAAAAATAGTTTGTTGATGTTGGTGTTTCTGCTTGGCCTCTCGTGCCAGGTCTTTGGTCAAACACCGGCGAAAGGCTTTGAAGGTTCGTGGCAGGGTACGCTTGAAGCGGGCGGGACGAAGCTTCGCCTGGTCCTGACCGTGACGAAATCGGACGCGGGCGCGTACACCGCTAAACTAGACAGCCTCGATCAGGGCGCGACCATCCCGGTTGACCCGATCACGGTCAATGGTGATGTCGTGCGCCTGGAGATGAAGTCGGTCGAGGCCGTCTTTGAAGGCGTCCTGAACAAAGAGCGCAGGGAATTGACCGGGAAGTTCACCCAGGGCGGCCAACAGTTCCCGCTCACCTTAAAGCGCAGCGAGCAGGCAGCCGTTAGTCAAACACCGGCGAAAGACTTTGCAGGTTCGTGGCAGGGAACGCTTGAAGCGGGCGGGCAGAAGCTTCGTTTGGTCGTGACCGTGACGAAATCGGACGCCGGCGTCTACGCTGGTAAACTAGATAGCCCCGATCAAGGCGCGACCATTCCGATTGACACAATCACGGTCAATGGTGATGCCGTGCGCTGGGAGATCAAGTCGCCCGCGATCGTCTTCGAAGGCGTCCTGAACAAAGAGCGCACGGAGTTGACCGGGAAGTTCACGCAAGGTGGCGAACAGTATCCGCTCACCTTCAAGCGCAGCGAGCAGGCAGCCGTGATGCCGGCGCCAGTGCCTAAGCCGAAGCCAGACTACTCCGCGCCCGCTGACGCACCCTACATTGCGGAAGAGGTGGTGGTGAAGACGCCGGCCGGCCACACGCTTGCCGGCACGCTGACGCTGCCCAAGAGTGCAAGCCGCACGAAACCGGTGAGCGCGATCGTCACCGTCACGGGATCCGGACCACAGGACCGCGATGAGAACATCGGGCTGCCAGGGTTTCGGCCCTTCCGCCAGATCGCAGATTCGCTGGCGCGCCGTGGGATTGCGGTGCTGCGCATGGACGACCGTGGGACGGGGGCATCGGGTGGCACGTTCAAGGGCTCGACCAGCGCCGACTTCGCCGAGGACGTGCGCGCCGGCCTTACGTACCTGCGCACCCGGCCCGAGATCCGGGCCGACCGCCTTGGGGTGCTCGGCCACAGCGAGGGTGCGATAATCGCGCCGATGGTGGCCGAAAAGGAACCCACGTTGCGAGCCATCGTGCTGCTCGCCGGCATCGCGCAACCCGGGCGCAGGGCGCTCCACTTCCAGCTCAGGAACGGAATTGAGCACAACACCGAGCTCACGCCCGAAATGCGCGACTCGCAAATCGCCGAGATCCCCAAGAGGATCGACGCCATGATGGCCGCTGACCCGTGGATGAAATTCTTCCTCACGTACGATCCCGCTGCAACTATGCGCCGCGTGAAGACGCCGGTGCTGATCCTTACGGGCTCCCGCGACCAGCAGGCGGTGCCGGAGCAAGTGGCGCTGATGGAGGCCGCGTTCAAGGAGGGCGGAAACAAGGACGTGACTGCGCGCGTCTTGCCGGATCTCAACCATCTCTTCGTGCATGACACCGACGGCTTCCCGGGCAACTACGCGAAGCTCCCGCCGCCTGTGATGGTGCAGAACGACGTGTTGGTTTTGGTCACGGACTGGCTCGCGCAGAGGCTCCGGTGATGCCTGGCGCGCACGCGACCGCCGGCCATCGGCTGGACGTCGAGCGGATCACGTTGCGCGAGATCCGGCTGCCGCTGTGGATTCATTTGTCATGCAGCTTCAGCGGATGGCAGCGGCTGTCGGACAAGTCGCTCTCCTCGAAGCGGCGGCCTAACAAAGCCTTGCAGCTTGACGGCGCGATAGCATGCTTCTCAAGTAACCTTGTTCTCTTTAGGTTGAATGCTGATCGCGCGCCGCAGCTGAAGGCAGGCGTTAGTGATCAAATTGAAGAGGGGCTGCGCTCTCTCCACGGTGGCTCTAAAAGGTTCGAGGAAGAAGAGCAGTTCACAGGAGAGTCAGAGCACCAATAAGAGGAAATGGTGAGTCAGGCATCAAGGATGATGAGCAGAAACGGTGAAGGATTGGCGTAACCAGGATAGGTTTGGAGTAAGTTGAAGCGGAATTATGGTGAATGACCTTGATTCTTCCAAACTGATGGCGATACGTGCCTTCATCTTGCGGCGCCAAGATGAGTTGGTAGATATGATCTGCCGTCTCGTAGAAATAGAGTCTCCGTCCGGCGACGTTCAAGGCAGCCGCGCAGCCGTCGATCTGCTGGAGAACGTTGCACGTACAATTCTGTCCGTTGGTTCGATCGAGAGAATCACTAGCCCTGACTACGGTGAGCACCTTCGGATTCGTGCCTTCGGCGATGACCTCAAGGCTGATGGTGCAACGCTAATACTTGGTCATACAGATACAGTTCACCAGCGCGGAGCGTTGAGAGTTGAGCGTGGACTTCGCGCAGAAGGAGGTCGGCTCTATGGTCCGGGCATCTTCGACATGAAGGCTTCTTGCGTGATCGCCCTGGAAGTCTTGCGCTGCTTAACTGCCCTTGCTCTTGCTCCTCAACGCCCGGTGACGCTGCTTTTCACTTGCGATGAGGAGATTGGAAGCGCGACTGGTCGCCCGTTGGTGGAACATGAGGCACGTAGTGCGGCGCAGGTCCTGGTGCTTGAGCCACCAGCGCCCGGCGGGTGCGTGAAAACTGCGCGTAAAGGAGTTGGCGCATGGACTGTGGCGGCTCAAGGAATTGCATCGCATGCAGGTCTGAATCCAGAGGCGGGAGCCAGCGCCATTCTTGAGCTGGCACGACAGACGCAGCGGGTAACTTTGCTGCACGAACCGACCCGCG
>Ga0082335_1000158_pt1 | contig 181733 bp, 155 predicted proteins | sample Subgrocontami58m_FD_72375 | JGI IMG/M metagenome (GOLD analysis project Ga0082335, IMG submission 72375) | Subsurface groundwater microbial communities from S. Glens Falls, New York, USA - GMW37 contaminated, 5.8 m (SPADES assembly) (version 2) ... | reverse complement strand
GCGGACTCGCGTGTGCAAAAACCAAAAAATTTCCTTGCATTTTTCTCGCGTCTCCTCCCCCCACCCCTCCACCGCGAAGCGGAAAAAGAAATGGAAAGGAAATTTTTGGTTTTGCTTCGCCGTTTCAGACTACAAAATGAACATTTGTATTATATCATTTGTGGTTCTTTGGCGTTGTTCATTTCTCCGTCCTCACGGCGACCGAGGCGCCCCCGTATCCGCGTTTAGTGGTAACTCTAACGTCCGCGAACACACACAACCGCCTACGCATAGCCCGCTCGCATTCGCTCGCGCTTGCTGCTTCGGCGTTGTGTGTGTTCGCTTGGTGGCTTCGATAGAGTCTGTGGTAACTCAAGAAAGCAGTTTGCGCTAAGCGCAAGCAAATCTATATGTGCTTGCCCCACCCGCCCAGTGCGCACACAAAGCGGACTCCCTGAACTTTAAGATAAAATTAGCTTTTCTTTTACGGTTTTATACAATTCCCTTAATTCATCGTCTCCCATATCCAGTATGGGTTCATACATAAATGAGTTTATGTGTATGTTCTCTGGAGTTATTAGGTTAACCCTTTTCAACGTATCAATGCTCACTTTTTCATTATTAAATTCTTCTTCGTATTTTTTAAATAATACCCATGTTTGATTTGGTGTGCCGTCTAAACCACTAACAAACGCTTGATCTGTTATTTTTGATTTCATAAACTGCTCGGCTCTTAGTCGTATGGCGATCGACATTACAATTTTATGTTCAAGATTTGTTCCTTGTGTAGCTGTCAAACAATCATCAGCAGCCTCGAATATTGCCTCTATGATATTTTTGCTTGTATCTATACTTGCTGGGAAGGTAGCATTCTGAATAGTTTTTTCAAAAATTAACTTAAAGTCGTTGACTGTAATCGAGTCAGAATTTTGTTTTAAGTGTAGTATTGATGTTAGTAATAAATAATCATCACCACTATCACCTTGTGTATATTCAATAATATTTCTTACGAATGGAATAGAAGCAATCAGTTTTTTGCTGTTAGTTAGATCGTTTTTCCAATCATTAATAAAAGGGTTCTTAACATAACTAGCTTGTTCAAGATTTACTTCAAGAGCACTTTTATTGCTAATTAAACACTGTCCGTAAGAAACAACGCCCCTACCTAGGATTGTCCTGAAAAAATCAAAATTGTGAGTGAGAATTATTTGAAAAAAATTATCATCTTCTGAAATATCTTTCAGATATTCAACAATAGCGTATTTATTTTTATAATCAAAAGAATCAGCAATATCATCGATGATGAGTAAAGTTTTTTGATTTGCTTTTTTTCTAGCCCTGATCTCAAATATAATATTTAGTATGTATAACGCTCTTCTTTCACCTTGACTGAGCACTCTCAAAAGCTCCTCCCTGTTAACATTCTTTTTATCAGAGTCATTGAAGATAAATTCTGAAACCGGAGCATTGGTTTTTAAAATAACATCTTCTTTGTTCTTTATCTTTATCTTAAAAGGCAAACCAGTAAATCTACCATTAAACTCGTCCGCTGCGGACTCCCATTCAGTTGCAGTATCTCCAGCTTGTTTAATAATTTTAGACAATTCTTCTTTCTTTGCTATATAGAAATCAAGCAGAGTTTTAATATCGTTCTTTATCTGGGAAAGATAACCAAGCCAAACATTTTTCTTGAAAAGCTCATAATCTTTAAGATGAACAAGAAGTGAATTATCACTCTCTATAACTTTCTTAAATGCACGCAACTCAACATTTTGCCCAATGGCTTTGTCTATGGTGTCAAATATTTTCTTTAGTTTTTCGTCGTCTATAATCTTTTTTATCTCAGACTCCAATAGTTCTTTTAGGTCTTCTGCTGACTTAATTTTTGAATCATCTGATAAATTAATAGAGTGACCAGCTTCAAAAAAGGAATTGTCTTCTATTGATTTTAATAACTCATTCGCTTGGTATGTTCCAAAGGTGTTTGAAGACTTTTTGAAGAATGCGGAATTAGATACGAGAGAATCGTATTGTTGAATATACTCGTTTAAAGTTTTACTGTGCTTTTCTAAAAATTTTTTTACATTTCCTTTTTTATCAAAGACATCATTATATTTAAAAGAATACTTCACATGAGAACCATCAATAGAAGCAAAAACTCTCTCTAAAATATCAAGTAGTGTATCTTTCTCACTCTCTGAAAATGTTGATAGAACCTCCTCTTCGCAGTCGGTGCTTTGAGATTCTGATTTTAATTTTTTAACAAAACTGTTCTTTTCTTTCTCTAAATCAACATATATCTTCTCATATTGTTCTTTTAGTTCTTTTTCTACAACAAGTGTAGATTCTTTATCAGAAAAATAACCTTCGTTATATGGCTCAATAACAAAGACTTCCTCCTTCAATAATTCGACATCATTCTCATTTTTTATTTCTCTGACAGTTTTTCTCTCTGGAAAAATTAAATCTTTTGTTTCTTCTCCTTTCATTAAATCTTTAAAAGTTTTTGCAAAAGATGTTTTCATTGAGCCGTTTGGAGCATAGATAGCAAAAGTTCTATTACTAAAAACAAACTCTTTTTCAAGTTTTTTTATTCCATAACAGTATTGAAGTTTGATATCTAGCTTTTTCATATTTTTTGGAACACAAATAAATGTTCGTGCATTATCAGCAAGAAATTTGATTCTTTTGACTTTGTAACCCAAAATCCTGTTGCCTTACAATTAAACTGTCTTTTTATTATGTCTTCTTTTAAGACAAAACCTGTATCTAAAAATTTCTGCATTACCTTAAATGCAAGTGGTTGATACATTTTATTTCTTCGAGTATCTCCCATCAAAATTGCACAATATTTTCCTTTCTTCAATACTCTAAACAATTCCTTTGCGACTTTCTCTATTTCATCAACAAAAGCGTCTATATCGTGTATTCCTGACAAATCTTCTTCAATTTTTCCTTCACTATATTTTATGATGTCTGCGTAAGGAGGATGAGTTAAAACAAAATCAATCTCATTATCTTTAATGAAACTCATATCCCTCGCGTCACACTTCACCACTCTTTGTTTTGCTTTATTATCAACTTCAAATTCAAGAGATTTTTTAGTTCTCTCTAGTGCTTCTTCATTAACATCAATACAAGTAATGTGGCGATTTAAAATTTTTGCTTCTATCGCAGTAGTGCCTCCACCAATCATGCAATCAAGCAAGTGATCTTTCTCTTTTGAGTAACGCAAAATAAGATTTCGGGCTACTTCTGGAGACCAATTTCCACGCCAATCAGATTTATGTGTAGCCCAATTTCCCCTACGAGGAAAAGCCCATACAGTTGTACATTCTAATTCAAATTCTTCAGGGTGCAGTTTAATTTCTGACATATATTTACCATACGAGTTTATCTAAAATGCCAGCTTCAAGCATGTTTAAATTAAAAACATATTCGTTATGATTGTATGTTTCTTCAAGAGGTCTTTTTGTTGTAAACCAACCAAGCCCATCAGTTATCCAAATAAAATCTATATTTTGTTCTTTGAGTTCTGTGTGTAAGCTCTTAAATTCTCCACACACCGCCTTGAGTTTTGAGCCACCGCCATTATAGAAATTTACCTCAAACAACTTAATTTTTTTGTTTTTAGGATTAAACACGGCAAAATCAAAACTGCGTTCTGATTTATCGACTTTTACATCTACTCCCCACTTACTTTTTATTGCAGTTGCTCGTGCTTGTGATAAATATTCGAAGCCGTTTTTATTACAAAGCTCATTAATAAATGATTCAACAATTTCTTCCATCAAAGATCCTCCACGATTCTTACGACCATTACTATCAAGACCAACTTCAATACCCATAACATAATCAACCAAATTTTTTACCCCGTCTTTTTGAAATAAACGCGCAAGTCCAGATTTTTCTAAAAATTCATAGTACTTTTCTGAATCCTTTTCCGTACCAGAAAAATCAAAGAATTCAGAATTTTTAGTAATCTTATCAAAGACTTCTAGCTTATTTTCTCTAACTGCCAAAAGTACAGGTAACGCTTTAATAATATCTGGATTTGAGCTATAAAGTTTTTTGAATTCTTCTTTCAAATTCTCTTTGCCCAAGAGGTAGTTGAGTTTGTTTAAAGTAATTTCGAGATTAGAAGAATTACCAAAAACCTTTTTCCAATTCACAAAGTAATCCCATGTTTTAATTGAGCTTTTGAAAGTTGCTATTAAATTATTAAAATCTTTTTGCATATTGTATTAGTAATTAGTTACCAGTACCTCTGTGATTTTTCCTCTCTTTGAAGCATCAGAGTTAATGGCACGACCCGCTCGTACCTTTGTAATGCGGAGACCTTTTGGTTCCGAGTAGATTTTGTTTATAAATGGGGTATCAGAATTTGAAAGCATAACAAAGCAACCTCGTTTGTGTAATTCTACAAATGTATCTCTCAATTCAATTTGTTCTTTATCTAAAAATGATTCACTGGTGTAAGAAGTAAACGAAGCAGTTTTGCTTACTGGATAATATGGTGGATCAAAGTAAACAAAATCTCCTTTCTTTGCCTTTTTTAACACCTCTTTATAATCCTGTTTTTTTATCTCAACATTTTTCAATGCTTTGGATGCTTTTCTAAGATTATTTTCATCGCAAATAAGAGGATTCGTGTATTTACCAAACGGAACATTAAACCCGCCTTTGCTGTTCACGCGATACATACCATTGAAGCAAGTTCTGTTCAGATAGATAAAACGAGAAGCAGTATTTAAATCAGAAAGCTTTTCTGGATTTTGTGCTCGCATTTTTAGAAAATATTCCTTATCTAATTTATGTTTTTTAAGTGACTTTATTAAATTTTCAACATCGTTCTTGATTACATTATAAGTTACGACGAGTTCGTTATTTAAATCAGAAAGATATGCTGTCTCGGGAAGTAGATCAAAGAATACTGCACCACCACCAACAAACGGCTCAAAGTAAGTATTCGTAATAGGGTCGAAATCTTCTGGCGGATATAATCCAAGATCACGGAATTGTTTGAGTAGTTGTCTTTTCCCACCAACCCATTTTACAAACGGCTTTGGTTTTTCTTCGAGCAACTTCTCAATATCCTCAAACATATGTTCCTTGCTTGCTGTATGAAAAAGACGACGTGCGTAAATAGCATTTATTGAAAAAGTGTCTGCAATTTTTGTAATAGTTTGGTTTTGAGTAGTCATAATTATTTCAAAAGTTGATCTACGCTCATTCCAAGCACTTTGGCGACCTTTTCCATTGTGCTAATTGTAAGATTTTGTTTGCCATTCTCAACATTACTAATATACGCCCGATCTAACCCTAACTCACGGCAAATGTCGCCTTGCGACATACCTTTTTCGAGCCGTATCTTTTTCATGTTCTCACCAAATTTTTGTGCTGTGGATTTTGCCATATTATATAAAAACTTATCAACATGGTTAATTATAGCACTCTCTTGTGTTTTGACTCAATGTTAAGTTATAATACAAGTGTGCAAAACAAAATTGTTATGACTACGGCGAAGCAAAACCAAAAATTTCCTTTCCATTTCTTTTTCCGCTTCGCGGTGGAGGGGTGGGGGGAGGAGACGCGAGAAAAATGCAAGGAAATTTTTTGGTTTTTGCACACGCGAGTCCGCGAGCGTGTCCGAGGTGCATTATATCGCTTCCCCACGCAATCGGAGCGTACGGAGAGGTTTAGAGCCACTACGCGCTCCGCGCGTGCGATTAGTCGTCAAAATCCTGCGGATTTTGTCCGAAATACATTCGAACTTCGTCCAATACACACCGCATAAATATAAAAGGGATGAGAAGTTCTCACCCTACGGGTACAAGTCCCCCCGGAGCAAAGCGTAGGGGGAAATCCCTCCCTCTCCGCCAAGTTTTACATTCAGCAAACAGCAAAATTGAAAAAAATTAATATTTTCCATGTTTGATTAAAAAAAACCCTTTAAAGGGTTTTTTTTAATCAAATCTTAATCTAAAAGAGCATATAATTAACCTAATATGCCAAAAGGAAAAAATAAAATTAAAGGCGGTTATGTGGATGGATTTGTGCTGGTCGTTCCCAAAAAGAATATCGCGGCCTACCGCCGTATGGCATTAGAGGGAGCGAGGGTGTGGAAGAAGTATGGCGCGCTAGCTTACATGGAATGCTTGGGAGACGATTTGAAACCAACGGGAGGCATGCCGGTTTTGACATTTTCTAAAATGACCAAATTAAAGAAAAACGAGACGGTTTGGTTCTCGTATATTGTCTATAAATCTCGCGCGCACCGCGACCAGGTTAATAAAAAAGTGATGGCGGAAATGGATGAACAGGCAAAAAAGCACAAAGACCTGCCCATGCCGTTTGATATGAAGCGCATGGCGTACGGCGGCTTCAAAGTCGTAGTCAATTCTTAATTTTATACTCTAAAATATCTCCGGGCTGGCATTTAAGCGCCCGGCAAATCGCTTCTAAAGTCGAAAGCCTGACGGCTTTTGCTTTGCCATTTTTCAAGATGGAAATATTGGCCATGGTTATGCCGACTTTTTCCGTGAGCTCGGTGACGCTCATTTTACGCTTGGCTAGCATGACGTCGATGTTTATTAATATAGCCATATAGTTAAACGGTTAAATCGTTTTCCGCTTTTAGGTCAATCGCGTTTTGTAAAAGTTTTTGCAGAACGGCCGCGAAAGCCGCTATTACGATTGAAAAGAAAATAAAGATCAGGCCAAAGCCCACGACGCCCGGGGCATCGTCTTTCTCCGCTACATCAAACAGAAAGGGCAGACCCGCCGCGTATAATACGCCGATTGAAATCGCGCAGTATTTTATCTTCTTTAAAGCCTTAACGGATAACGGCGAGAAGGCGGTGTTCTTATCAATATAGCCGAGCAGTTTCAAGGCCTGGACTAGCGCGATAAAAAAAGGTATCGCTGTCGCATACATGATTACTAAAATGGGAATAAACATTCCTCCGCCGTCTCTTACCACGGCAACCGTAAAAGTAGTAACCAAAGCTAGCGTCGCTATTCCGATTAGAACGATTACCAGTTTTAAAAATAAGGTTGATTTTTGTTTCATAAATTTTTTAAACGGTTAAATCATTTTCCGATTTTAGGTCGACCGCGCTTTGTAAGAGTTTTTCAAACACAGCCGCCGCGGTGGCGATGACGATGGAGATGAAGCTTGTAATAAGGCCAATGGCGATAGCGCCCGCCGGATCATCGTCTTTATTATGCTGTGTCCCGATGTATACTACTGCCATGATGATTAAGACGCTTAGGGTGACCGCGCAATATTTTATGGTCCGTAAGGCTTTAACCGCGCTTAGCGAGAAGACTTGATTTTGCCCGATATAGCCGAGTAATTTAAACGCCTGATACAGCGCCGCGAAAAATGGAATAGACGCTAGGTACATATAAATAATGACTGGGTCAGCGTAAATACTAAACAGGTCTAAGTTGGCGGCTCTGCCCTCGGTCATAGGAAACCGAATCATGACGGCCAGCGTCACGATGCCGATCAGCACAATTACCGCCCTTAGAAATATAGTTGAGCCTTTTTTCATAAATAGCAATTTATGTATTAATAATTATATTGTAATATATGATTTATCGTTTGTCAATATATAATTATTGTTTTAAGATACATTATAAACTCGACGGTTTTATTATTCATAGAATATTAATGCTTAAGTTATAAAGTAAATAGCATAATTTACTAAGCATAATTTTATGGAAAATCATTCACTTTACGAACGCTTAGGCGGGGCTTACGCTATCGCCGCAGTAGTGGACCGCTTTAGCGACCAGCTTTTAAAAAATCCAAAGATCGTTAATGCCAACCCGCAGCTAAAAGAATGGCATACGGAAAAATATAAAACGCGCCTGCCCGGCTTAAAATTTTTGCGCACCCTCTGGGTCTCTAGCGCGGCCGGCGGACCGTTTACCTACACAGGTAAATCCATGCATGACGCGCATCTGGATTTGCATATTTCCCCGGAAGTTTTTGATGAGGTGGCGCGGGAGTTAAGCCTGACGCTTGATTACTTTAAAGTGCCGGAGCAGGAAAAAGGCGAAGTCTTGGGCGCCTTCGCCGCCTTTAAACCTGACGTCACCGCTGGCGATATTTCCAAGCTTTAATCAAAAGTAAAAGCTAATTATTAAACTAATCATATGAATCGACCAATTCATTTTGAAATCCAGGCGGCCGATCCGGAAAAGGCGGCTAAGTTTTACTGCGAATTATTCGGCTGGGAAATTAAAGAGTGGGTTATGCCCGGCGTGGAAATGAAAAAAGAAAACCGCTACTGGCTGGTAACGACCGGCGCGGACGACAAGCCCGGGATTAACGGCGGCATTTTATTCCGCAGCGGCGAAACGCCAAAGCCGGGCCAGACGCCGAACGCCTACGTCTGTACCATGGGCGTGGCCTCGTTGGATGAGTCGGTAGCTAAAGCGGTTAAGCTGGGCGCTACCGTCGCCCTGCCGAAAATGCCGGTCATGGGTATTGGCTGGCTGGCGTACTGCCTTGATCTCGACGGCAATCTTTTCGGCCTGATGCAAGAAGACAAGAATGCCAAGTAAATTTATTTTCCTTGCTTCGCCGCGAAAAAAAGCATGGCGTCGCGCATAAACTTAGCCAGTCCGGGAGCGTATTTTTCGTAGTAAGCCGTGAAGCGCGGATCAGCCACGTACATTTCGGCCAAGCCTTTATACATTTCTAAGTTTGGCTCGTAAAACATGCGGAGCGAATTATAATGCAAGGCGATGGCCGCTTGAGCTTCCGGGCTGTCATGGCCTTGGCTCATGCTGGCCACGAACTTAAGCATCATCTCGCCGTTGGCTTTCTGGTAGCGCGACCAATCTTCTTTAGTCATTTTTTTAACCCGTTCTTGCGACTGCCGGTAGGCCTCGGTCTGGCCCCATCTTTGTTTTGCTTCTTCGGCATAAGCTTTAGCTTCCTCGTCGCTTAAGCCGGCGTATAAATCTTTGTCAGCCATATTAATTTTTTTATTTAATTTATTAATGGTTTTATTAATAGTCTTAATTAAATCCGTTAAACGTTTTTGTTTTATTTGAATTAAAGCTTTCTGATCTCGGAGAGCCGTTTTTACGTCAAATTTATCCGACTCCAGGATTTTTTTAATTTCGGTCAGCGGAAAGTCCAGTTCGCGGAAAAATAAAATTTGCTGGAGACGCAAAAGCTGCGGCTCTTCATAAACTCGGTAGCCGTTTTTCATAAGCCGCGCCGGCTTAAGCAAATCTATTTCATCATAATAATGCAAAGCCCGGACGCTGATTCCGGCCAGTTTGGCCAATTCATGGACATTGTAAGACATATAGTTAATTTTCAATTTTCAATTACCAATTTACAATAAAATGCGAAGTTGCTCTAATCTCTGGTCAAATTACCAGAAAAGAGCAATAATTAAATTAAGCTAGTTTGTCCCCCTTACAAGGGGGGTTTCTACCCTGTCATTGCGGGCTTGACCCGCAATCCATTTCCATAATACTATCATATACTATTACGTAACGTTATAGTCAAGGGAATAAAATTGATTAAAATTATTATTTTAAATCTTATGAACGTTAAAGAGGCGATCAATTTAAGAAAGAGTATTAGAAAATATCAGGATAAGCCGATTCCGGATGAGATGATTAATGAACTTTTAAATGCTGCCAGACTGGCGCCGTCGGCGAAAAACACGCAGTCGCATAAATACTTTATTGTTAAGACGAAAGAGATTAAAGACCAGCTCATAAAACACGGCGCCTTTAAACGGCCGTTTATTAACGAGGCGCCGCTGATTATTGTTTGCTGCGCCGATCCGTCCGAGTATCCGGAGAGCGCGGACGTTGATGAAACGCCGGTCAATTACGCCTACATAGATTTATCAATCGCCGCTTCGTTTCTAGTATTGCGGGCTACCGAGTTGGGGCTGGGCACGGTTTTCGTGGCTTGGATCTATCGTGATAAAATTAAAGAGCTCTTAAATATTCCGCAACACTATATTATGCCATTTGTCATCCCAGTCGGTTATTCGGCCGAAGAACCGGCGCCTAAGCCGCGGAAAGATTTAAAAGAGATAATCATATAATCAAAGTTGTATTTTCTGTATAATACAGTGAATTTATTTAATTTATTAATAAAATTCACGGTATGTTGACATTTTAACGTGAATTTGCTATAATTATGGTATTAATTCACGTTATTTATTATATGGCTATAACAAAAGACATAAAAGAGAAAATTGATTTATTAAAGCGGCAATATGATTCTTTAAAGAAAGGTAAAGAATCGCTGTTAGATATCATATTTGAAGCTGAACTGCCCGAGTCGGTCTATAATTCCAACGCCATTGAAAATTCAACTTTGTCCATTGCTGAAACGGAAAAGATTTTATTGGATATGGAGGTCTCCCGCCATGTTTCGGTGCGCGAAGTTTTTGAAGCGAAAAATTTGGCGCGCGTGTTTGAATATATCAAGGAAAAAATAAATGTGAAAGACATGGATAAGAATTTAATTCTGCTGTTACATAAGATGCTGATTTCCAATATTAAAGAAGATATCGCCGGCAGATTCAGGCGCCAGCATGAGCATGTACGCGTTGGAACCTATATCGCGCCGGCGCCGGAGCAGATTGAGGCTATGGTAGACGCCCTGCTCTTAGAATACTCCAGCCGCCAGGCTGAATATCTTCTGGAAAAAATCAGCAGGTTTCATCTTGAATTTGAAAGCATCCATCCGTTTTGCGACGGCAACGGCCGAATCGGGCGGGTGTTAATTAATTATCAATTAATGCAATTAGGCTTCCCGCCGATTATCATCCGCGATAAAGAAAAAGCGGTTTATTATAAATCCTTCGGTGAATATCGGAATAGCAATAAGAAAAAAACTAGCATTATGGATAAAGTTTTGTCATCGGCGTTAATGGAGTCTTTTCATAAACGGATTGCCTATTTAAACGGCGAAAAAATTATCAGGCTGGCCGAATATGCCGAAAAGAAAAAACAGCCTCTGAATATTTTTCTAAATAAGGCCAAGCGGCAAACTATCCCGGCCTTCCGCGAAAAAGGCGTCTGGAAAATCGGAAGCGAATATAAAATAAATTAATTTATGCTCAAATATTTAGTGCTATTAGGCGCGGTTTTATATAATTCTATCCTGTTCGGCGTTGATTTTCGCGATTGAAAGGAAAAAGATATTCGCTTAATAATCTGCAACGGCGTTTGCAGCGAAGAGTCAAGGAAAATAATTGAGGAGTATAAATTAATATAAATTTATGGAACTATTAAAAAATTTTTTTAAGACGGGTAAAGAGCCGGAGGCGCCAATCGGCCAGCCGGAGGAAATGGAAAGACATTTCATCAAACCGGAAAAAGAAAACGGCTTGGCAGAAATTAAAAAAAATTACCGGGAGGCTATAAAATCGCGCGAAGACCAATATGACGCGGACGTGGCGGCCAAACCGGAGATAAAAAACCAGCGTCCGCTTCTGGAAACGCATAATGAAATCGTTTTAGGCTATGGGGCCGAGCTGGTTAGGGCTCATGCTTTATCCGAAGAAGATAAAGCCGCGGTTTACCTGGCGATTATTTTTCATGACAGCGGCAAACTAGCGTCACCTTTACTTGAGCACCATTTAAAAGGCATGGAATACGCGGAGAAAATGCTTGATAAAATAACGCCGATCAAGCAAGGCGAAGAAATTATCGCCCCAACGCCGGAGCTTAAAGAAAAAATTTTAAATGCGATAATGCGTCATATGAATCATCCGTTTTTGGTTAAAGCAAAAAAAGGGGAGCGTTTTTCTGAACCGGAAAACGAGATTGATAAAATAGTTTTTGACGCGGACATGATGGCCAATGTGGGCTTTAAGAACGTCTGCTTTCGCTTGATCAATGAAAGTTATTTTAACGAAGACGCGGACGCGGCCCAAGGCAAGGGCATTACCACACTGGAAGAAACTTTTAATAATGTCATGTCCGGAGTGAGAGAGCTGGGCGAGGTCGTTTTGACCGGGCCGGCCAAAGAGCGGACCAGCGAGTTGGTGGAAGCCGCGGAAAAGATACTTGAATTTTTAAAAGAAAAAAATATTTTTCGAGAAATTCAGGATAAATATTCAATAAACGGAGAATATAATTTCGCGTCCGTTAAAGAGGCGCCGGGCGGCGTTCAGGCTTTAAAACAGGATTTGAATTCCGCCATGTTAAAAGCGGCCAAGGAGCTGGGCATTGAAGAAAAAATAGTCAAAAATTTTATTATGTAAAAGCTTATGCAATTCAAAGCGCCGAAAAATAATGAGCGGTATTTTTGGACCGGGCACGCTTTAAGCAAGATGCAATATTACGGTTTAACCGCGCAGAGGATCTTGCGCGTGATTAACCGTCCGGCCAGAACCGAAGTAGGCGTGGCGGAAAACACGACCGCGGCCATGCAGCCGACCTCAATCAATAAAAAAACCGGCGCCTGGCGCGCGGAAATTTGGGCCATGTATCAGCTTAATGACGGCCAGTATAAAATCATCAGCGCCTGGCGCTATCCGGGCAAGAGTCCGGAAAGAAACGCCATCCCGGCCGAGATATTAGAAGAAGTAAGAGATTTGTTATAATTAAAATATAAAAATACAATTATTATGCCTTTATTTTTGCTCGGCCAGATCGCCGGTTTAATCGGCTTTTTATGCCTCTCTATTCTGATTTTTTCCGGCGATACGGCTAGGTATTTTGACCGATTTTTCGGCATGGATAAAATTATTAAATTCCAGAGAAAATTCGCCCTATTTACGGCGCTTTTCGTTTTAGCGCATCCGCTTTTTTTCATGCTGGGGCGCAAAAAGATTCTGCCTTTCTTAATTCCTGATTTTTCCCGTCTGCCTTTGACCCTTGGCATCATAGCGCTTTATATTTTTATCGCCATAATGATCGCTTCGGCTTTTTACAAAAGGATTTCTTACGCAGTCTGGCAGTATCTGCATGTTATAACTTACGCGCTTTTCTGGTTTAGTTTATACCACGCGGTTAATCTTGGTTCGGACTCGGCTTATTGGCCGATGAAAACGGCTTATTTAATTTTAACAGGCGCGGTCGCCGCCGGCTTGGTTTATCGCGCCGTTTACAAGCTAAAGCAAAGGCGCGCCGGAAAATTTTATGTCGCTAACGTAAAACAGGAAAACCAAGACGTTTTTACTCTAACGCTCAAGCCGGAAAAAAAGTTTAATTTTAAGGCCGGACAGTTTTGTTTTTTAAGATTAAAGCAGGCTAAGCTCTACGCCCGGCATCCCTTTACCATTGCCAGTTCGCCCGCGGAAGATGAGCTGCGCTTTGTCATAAAAATCCAAGGCAGATTTACCAAGGCGCTTAAGAATTTAAAAGCCGGCGAGGAAGTAATCGTGGACGGACCGTTCGGTATTTTTACGGTAAACGACCAGGCCAAAGATTTGGTGCTAATCGCCGGCGGGGTGGGCATCGCGCCTTTTTTAAGCATGCTGCGGAACGGTCTAATTGAAAAAACAAACCGTAATATTGTTTTACTTTACGGCGCGAAAACCGAAGCCGAGCTGATTTATCGGACGGAACTGGAGAGCCTTAAAAACAGCCGGTTTAAAAAAGTTTTTGTCATAAGCGATCAGACCGCGGCTTCGGCCGAATGCGAAAATGGCTATATTAACCAGGAGATTATAAAAAAATACATTAGTAACCTTAATAATTCTTTGTTTTATGTTTGCGGCCCGGAACTTATGAAAACGAGTTTGAAAGAAATATTAGCTGACCTGAAAGTTAGCCGGAAAAATATAATTAGCGAAGACTTCTTCTGGTAAGCCTCTTGGCTTGACAGATTGGCTAACTCCTGCTATACTTCTCTATGTAAGTGTTATTTTACTTTCCTTATGCTTTTGCGTAGGTGGAGAACCTGTCTGACAAGTCCGTTTCTACTGCGAAGCTAAAATTACGGCATAATTTTTCCTAAATTTTTTCGCCTATATATCTATATAAGCTTAAAAATTTATAAAAAATTCTGCTCGAAATTTTAGCTTCTCGTTTACGAAAGTGACTTGCCAGACAGGTTCTTAGAGAGTAAATAAGTCGTGTCGACTTACGTTTTAATTAACATTGGGAGCGACACACCCAAAAGCAAAGGAAAAGTATGAGTACGAAATTGTACGTAGGCGGATTGCCTTACTCAACCACCGAAGGCGCTTTAAAAGACGCTTTCTCACAGGCTGGTTCAGTAACCTCCGCGATTGTCATCATGGACAAGATGACCGGCCGGTCAAAAGGATTCGGCTTCGTGGAAATGTCCAATGAAGCTGAAGCCCAGGCCGCTATTGACATGTTCAATGGCAAGGATTTCGAAGGCCGCAACATTGTGGTTAACGAAGCCAGACCTCAGGAAGATCGCCCGAAAAGAAGTTTCGGCGGCGGTAACGGCGGCGGCGGAAGAAGTTTCGATCGCGGCTCCAGCCGTGGCGGAAGCAATTGGTAATCAATTACTTCATGATAGAAAGCACCCTCGAGCAATCGGGGGTGTTTTTGTTTTTATGGGATTTAAGGTAGAATAATATAGCTGAGAGTTAATAAATAGTTAATAAAAATAAGCTAAGTTGACAGCCTAACAATAAATATATGGAACAAAAAAAATATACGTTGCCTGAACTGCCTTACGGCTACGGCGAACTCGCGCCTTTTATTTCCGAGGAGCAATTAAAACTGCATCATGACAAACATCATTTGGCTTACGTCAACGGGGCAAACGCGATTTTTGACAAACTGTCCGCCGCCAGACAAACTAACGCCGATTTGGACTTGAAGGCAATTTTAAAAGAACTGTCGTTTCACGCCGGCGGGCATATTTTACATTCAAAATTTTGGCAAAATCTAGCGCCCGCGCGTAAAGGCGGCGGAGGCGAACCGTCAGGCCGGCTCATGGAAAAAATAAAGTCTGAATTCGGAAGCTACGACCGGTTTAAAAAAGAATTTTCGGCCGCGGCCTTAAGCGTTGAAGGCTCGGGCTGGGCGGCCTTAGCTTGTTCGGCCGAGTCCGGCGGACTGGCTATCATGCAAATCGAAAAGCATAACGTCAATTTATTTCCGGAGCATAAAATTATACTGGCGCTAGACGTCTGGGAGCATGCCTATTATCTTGATTACAAAAACGAGCGCGCCAAGTTTATTGAAGCGTTTTGGCGGATCGTCAACTGGGCCGAAGTGCAAAAAAATTTAGAACAAATTTATCAATAAAATCTATTATGACGACTAAGCAGGCGAAGATCGCGAAACTGATTGCTTTGGATAAACCGTTAGTGGTTTTCGATTTGGAGTCAACCGGTTTGTCGGTTACCATGGATCGGATTATTGAAGTCGCTTATTTAAAGATTTTTCCGAGCGGCGTAGTGAAAAAGGGCGTGATGCTTTTAAATCCGGAGATGAATATCCCGGCCGAGGCCGTAGCCATCCACGGCATTTCCGACGACCAGGTAAAAGACGAGCCGACCTTCAAAGAAAAAGCCCAGGAGATTTGGGAAATTTTTAATGGCTGCAATTTCAGCGGTTTCAATATTATGGGTTTTGATTTGCCGCTTTTGCGCCGCGAATTTCTGCGCGCCGGCATGGATTTTGATTACACGGCCGCGAAAATTATTGATGCTAAAGTGATTTATCATTTTATGGAGCCGCGCACTTTGTCCGCCGCCTATAAATTTTATTGCGGCAAAGAGCATGACGAGGCGCACAGCGCTTTGGCCGATGTTCTAGTTGCGGCCGAGGTTTTGGAAAAACAACTGGAGAAATACGGCGAGACCAGGGACTGGGAGTTTATTCATAAAATCCATCATCTGGACAATGATCGCTTCGTGGATAACGATCGTAAATTTTTTTGGCGCAACGGCGAAGCGCATTTTTCTTTTTCTAAATATAAAGGCCGGCCGCTGGGTGAAATAGTTAAGCTAGACCCCGGTTTTTTAAATTGGATTTTATCCGCTGATTTTTCCGAAGAGACCAAGGGTATTATAAAAAAAGCCTTAAATGGCGAGTTGCCGAAAAAGCACGAAGCCCCGCCATTGCCAATGGCGGGGTAAACAGGTAAAATAGAGGCATGACAGACCAAAATGAACGCGTTATCGCGCCGGAAGAAGCGGTTGACGATAAATCGCTGGATTTAACGCTTCGGCCCAGAAAATTAAGCGAATTTGTGGGCCAGGAAAATATCAAGCAGAACTTGAAGATTTTTATCGCGGCCGCCCAAGGCCGAAACGAGCCGATTGAGCATGTTTTGCTTTACGGCTCGCCCGGATTAGGCAAAACCACCTTAGCCCACGTTATAGCTAACGAATTGGGTTCAAGCGTGCGGATTACTTCCGGACCGGCCATCGAAAAATCCGGCGACCTGGCTGCGATTTTAACCAACCTTAATCAGGGCGATATTTTGTTCATTGATGAAATCCACCGGCTTAATAAAACCATTGAGGAAATTCTTTATCCGGCCATGGAAGATTACGCTTTGGATATCATCATCGGCAAAGGCCCGTCGGCCCGAACTTTGCGCATTGATTTGCCGCGCTTTACCATCATCGGCGCCACTACTAAAATCAGTCTGTTATCCTCGCCGTTGCGCGACCGCTTCGGCATGACCTATCATTTGGATTTTTACCAGAATTCAGATATTAAAAAAATCATTGAACGCAGCGCCAAAATTTTAAACATCAGCCTGCCGGCCGAACCGGCCGAGGAAATCGCCAAGCGCTCGCGCCGCACGCCTAGAGTCGCTAACCGATTATTAAAACGAGTGCGCGACTATTGCCAAGTTGAAGGCAATGGCGGCATAAATCTGGACCACTGCCTTAAGGCCTTCCATCTTTTGGAAGTTGACGAGCTGGGGCTGGATTGGATCGACCGGAAAATTCTGGAAGTGATTATTGATAAGTTTTCCGGCGGGCCGGTCGGCCTGTCGGCTATCGCCGCCTCCACGGCGGAAGATATTGCCACCGTCGAAGAAGTTTATGAGCCATATTTAATGCAGTTGGGATTTTTAGACCGGACGCCCAGAGGCCGGGTGGCGACCGATACGGCCTACATCCATCTGGGTCGGAAGAGAAAAGGGCAGGAGAAGCTAGTATAAAATTTATCTATGACCATTCCCTTAATTGCTTTTCTATATTTATATTTGCTGTTTGCCTTTGTTTGGCTGATTTTCAGCTTGATCGCGCTTTATCATATTTTAAAATACGGTCAGGTCAATTTTACGACCTTTGTAGCCGCTTTCGCTTATCTGGCGGTCGCGGCCTTAATTATTAATTCGTCTTATCTGTATTTAAGCCCGATTGACTGGAGCGCCGGGCTAACGGTTTTTCAGGGCGGCGCTGAAATTTTCGGCACCAATAGCTTTTAAATCTTTGAAAACTTTTTCAAAAAAGTTTTCAATACTTTCCAAAAATATAAGGGATCAACTTAAAATTTAATAGCGAGCAAAGCTCTACGGCCATTAAATTTTAAGTTGATGAATAATATGTTTGAATACCGCTTGCCCGGAAAACTGCCGGGTGAAAAAATCATAAAAATCATCAGAAAAGACGCGCTAGTACTAGCGGGCAGGCTACTACTTACGGCGATTTTGGTCGGCTTGCCGGCCGCGGTCGGCTTTATCATGCTTAATATTTATCCTAATTTGCTTGAAGGAGAAATTTCTTACCCCTTAATCGTCCTGGCGACCAGCGGCTACGCTTTGTTTATTTGGCTGTTTATGTTTTTCTCGTTTATTGACTATTACCTCGACGTTTGGCTCATAACCAGCGAACGGATTATTGACATAAAACAGGAAGGTTTTTTTTCGCGCACCGTCTCGGAAACAAAATTGTCAGAAATCCAGGACGTAACCAGCGAACTAAAAGGTTTCTTAAGATTTGTCTTCCATTGCGGCGATGTTTACGTCCAGACCGCGGCCGAACAGCAAAGATGCTCCTTTATCCAGGTGCCCGGCCCGGAGGCAATCAGGGATACGATCATAAAATTAATCGAAGAAAAAAAACATGCGGCTATCCCTTCAAAACTTTGATTATGATTTGCCGAAAAATTTAATCGCGCAAACACCCATGAAACCGCGAGACCAGTCGCGGCTTTTAGTTTTGCATAAAAAAAGCGGCCGGATAGAGCATAGGCATTTTTTTGATCTGCCAGGTTATTTGCGTCCGGGCGACGTCTTGGTGCTAAATAATACCAAGGTCATGCCGGCCAGATTGATTGGCAAACGCGCGGCCACCGGCGGGAAAGTGGAAATATTTTTACTCAAAGAAATAAAGTCAGGCCTGTGGCAATGCCTGGTTGGCGGGCAAAGAAGAAAAGAGAATTTGCAAGTTGAATTTAATAAAGGGCTTAAGGCGGAAATTATAAAAAACAATCAGGACGGCACCTGGAATGTTAAATTCAATAAAAATGGCGCGGCTTTCATGAAAATCGTTAAGCAAATCGGCCGCGTGCCGCTGCCGCCGTACATCAAATCTTTCTCTGCCAAGGCTTCGGCGGACAAGGCTAATTACCAAACTGTCTATGCCAACGCCACCAAACTCGGCTCGGTAGCCGCGCCGACGGCCGGTTTTCATTTCACGCCCGCGCTCTTAAAAAAAATAAAAAATAAAGGCGTGCAAATTGAATATATTACGCTTCAGGTCGGCTTAGGCACGTTCGCGCCGGTTAAAGCCGAGGATATTACCAAGCATAAAATGCATGTTGAGTGCGTGGAAATTAATAAAAAAACGCTGGCCAATATTATAAAAGCTAAAAGTGAAAGCAGGCGTATAATCGCGGTCGGAACAACCAGCGTCAGAACGCTGGAGAGCCTGTCCCATAAAATAACCAATAACCAAGATACAATAACCAAAAAAATTCCAAATTTAAAATTTCAAACAAATATTTTTATTTATCCTGGTTATAAGTTTAAGCTGGTAGACGCCATGATCACTAATTTCCATTTACCCAAATCAACGCTTGTAATGCTCGTAAGCGCCTTTGCCGGTCGAAATAAAATTTTTAAAGCATACTCCGAGGCGATTAAGAAAAAATACCGCTTTTTTAGCTATGGTGACGCCATGCTGATTTTTTGACCTTGACTTTAACCGGCTTTTTAAGTTATGATAAAGTCAAATTAATAATTAATAACTTAATATTTATGTCCGTACCAGCTAAACGACGTTCCAGAAGCGAAGCCCGACGCGGCCGCTCGCACCAAGCTTTAAAAAAAGTTAAACTGAATTCTTGCCAAAAATGCGGCCAGGCGGTTTTACCGCACACCGCCTGCGGTTTCTGCGGCTCTTACAAGGGCAAACAGGTCTTGAAAATAAAAAGCAAGATCAAGAAAGAAAAAAAATAAATTAGATTCCGGCTCAAGGCCGGAATGACAGATATAATTTATGTCCAATCGACATCTGGCCAGAACCATCGCTATGCAAACCCTGTTTTCTTGGGATTTTAACGATAAGCAAGAGCCGGATTTAAATAAATTGATTGAACAAAATTTTAAGCAATTCGCGCCGAAATTTAACGACCATGGTTTTGTAAAGTCAATTATCAGCGGCGTCATAAAAAATCAGGCGGAAATTGATAAGTACATTACTAAATACGCGACCGAATGGCCGCTGGACCAGATCACGATCGTGGACAGGAATATCCTGCGCATCGGCGTATTTGAACTGCTGTTTGATAAAGATATTCCGGCCAAGGTAGCGATCAACGAAGCCATTGAAATCGCTAAAACCTTCGGCGGAGAATCTTCCGGCAAGTTTGTGAACGGCGTCTTAGGCGCGATCTATAAAGACGTGGCCGGGACGATAAAGAAGACGGAAAAAATTGAGACTAATAAAGTTAATTAAGTGAAATTTGAAACTTGAAACTTAGGCATGTCGTCTAATTTTCAATTTTCCCTGGCAGAGCCAGGACAAGCAATTTATAAATTTTCAAAATGAAAGACTTTTCAAAGCTGGAGCAGGCGCTGGATCTTAAATTTAAGAATCAGGACCTATTAAAACAGTCGGTCGTGCATCGCTCCTATTTAAATGAACATCCGGATTTTGAACTAAATCATAACGAACGGCTGGAATTTTTGGGCGACGCGGTTTTGGAAATTATCGTGACCGAAACTTTGTTCCATGATTTTATGGATACGCCGGAAGGCGATTTGACCAACTGGCGCGCCAGCCTGGTTAATTACAAAATGCTGGCTTCAATCGCCGACGAGATTGGCTTGGAAAAATATTTGTATTTGTCCAAGGGCGAATCAAAAGATAAAAATTCCAAAGCTAGGCAGATTATTTTGGCCAACGCCATGGAAGCAGTCATCGGCGCGATTTATTTGGACGCAGGGCTAAAGCCGGCCAAGAAATTCGTCAAAACATTTATTTTGTCCAAGCTGGATAATATTTTAAAAAATCAGCTATATCTAGATCCCAAGTCAAAGTTTCAGGAAAAAGCCCAGGAGCTGTTCGGCATCACGCCTCATTACAAAGTTTTAAGCGAGTCCGGGCCGGATCACTGCAAGAACTTTGAAGTCGGCTTATATCTGGATAGTGAATTGGTGGCTACCGGCAAAGGAACGAGTAAGCAAGAAGCCCAGGTTGACGCGGCCGCCAAAGGACTGAAGAACAAAAATTGGTAAATTAAAAAGGATTGACTTTAAGTCAATCCTTTTTTAGGGTATAATAATTTTATAACCCCCAGGCTGCCTGCGGCGACTGGTCCGACGGGTCTTCGGTTTCATAAGTGATTTTAAATTTTTGTCCGTCGCTTGAGTACTTAAATACATATTGATCCGTATTTAGGGGATCGACCGGCATTTCCGGAATATAAATATTGTCCGGCGACTCTAGAACGTTTTTTATTGACTGCCAGCCTTCCGAAGTGGGTTCCAAGCTTGCGGAGACAGGGTACTCTTCGTGGTCATTGTAGTATAAATTCAGGGCGGTTTGCACTTGATGGATATTGGCCTTCCGCTGAGCGTCGCGCGCCATGGGCAAAACATCATCCAGCTGAGCGCTGGCGATGGTAGTGACCGAACCGACAATGCTTATAGCAATCATTAGTTCGGTTAAACTAAACCCTTTATTGTTTTTACTAGTTTTAGCCATAAAATTAGTTTTTACAAATTTAATATAAAATTATAGCATAATTAATAATTTTTGTCAATAATATGAATATTCAAGAGATTTTAAAACTAGCCGTAGAGAAAAACGCTTCTGATGTCCATTTAGTAGTTGACGCGCCCGTGCTTTTAAGAATTGATGGCGAGCTGACCGGAGTTGATGCCAAAAAAATTCTTACCCGAAAAGAAGTTGAGCAGATGGTCTTTTCCCTATTAAATGAAGAGCAAAAAAAGAGATTTATCAAGGATAGAGAATTGGACTTAAGCTATGAAAATGACGAAGAAGCCAGATTTAGAGTTAACCTGCATTACGAAAGAGATAACGTCGGCCTGGTGGCCCGCGTCATTAGCGATAAGATTCCCACCTTGGAAGACTTGGCTATGCCCAAAGTGGTTTACGATCTAGTTAACTTACAGCAAGGCCTGATTTTAGTTACCGGCCCGACCGGTTGCGGAAAATCAACTACGCTCGCGGCCATGATAAATTATATTAATCAAAATCGCAAGGCCAGTATTGTCACCCTAGAAGACCCGATTGAGTTCAGATTTAAGCATGAAAAAAGCATTATTATTCAGCGCCAATTAGGTTCGGACATGGTAACTTTTAATGAAGGACTAAAGCACGTTTTAAGGCAGGACCCGAACGTCATTATGGTGGGGGAAATGCGCGATTTGGAAACTATTTCCACGACCATCACCTTGGCCGAGACCGGGCATTTGGTTCTCGCCACTTTGCATACTTACAGCGCGGCGCAAACCATTGACCGAGTTATTGATATTTTTCCGCCGCATCAGCAGTCGCAAGTCAGGGCGCAATTATCCATGACTTTGGCGGCCGTGATTTCCCAGCGCCTACTCGTGAAAACCAAGGGCGGGCGAATCGCCTCCAGGGAAATTCTCTTGAATACGCCGGCCGTGTCCAATTTAATCAGGGAAAATAAAATCGCTCAGATAAAAACCGTGATTGAGACCAGCTCTAAAGACGGCATGGTCAGCTTGGACCATGATTTAAAGAAAATGTACGAAGCCAAAATTATCTCCAAAGAAGAGGCGCAAAGCCATATGAATAATCCGGAACTTTTGGAAAAATTTAGGATAATCTAAGCCAAATAACTCCCCCTTGACAGATTATATAGATAGGGTATAATACCAATTAGTTAAAACTTCCATACCATATATGAAAAAACTTTTATTATTCACTAAACTTACAAGCGGTTAAGTCCGGCTGATTTTTAGCCCACTTTTGAACCGCTGATGGGCGGTTTTTTGTTTACTTTAAAATGTTTGTAGCCCGTAACTCGCAACTCATAACTTTGGGTTGCAAATTACAGGTTATGAAAATAACGCGGACCTTAACAATCAAGAAATAAAAATAAAGAAAAATTACTAGATCAATAAGTAGAAAATAGAGCATCTTATATAAGTAAGTAAACAAAAATAATTCAAACACTTTTAAAACAAAAGTGTGGGAAAATCTCGTTAAGGGTATATGGTGGATGCCTTGACTCAAGAAGCCGATGAAGGACGTAGCAGCCTGCGATAAGCCTCGGTTAGGTGGCAAGCAACCTTTGATCCGAGGATCTCCGAATGGGGAAACCTGTTCCGATTAAATGTCGGAACGTCCGCCAGCTGAACACATAGGCTGGTGAGACGACTACCCGGTGAACTGAAACATCTTAGTAGCCGGAGGAAAAGAAAACAACACGATCTCTAATCAAATACTGAATAGCAATATTCACATTTGATTAGCGATTAGCATTCTCCAAGTAGTGGCGAGCGAACGGGGAACAGTCTAAACCTTTTAAACCGCGTATATTGATCCACTTCGGTGGAAAGATATATTGAAGGAGCTGGGTCCATATGTTTAAGAGGGGTTGCAAGATAGTTATTATCACTCCCTAGAAGAGTGAGGCAGAAGTAACACAAAAGTAATTTACTAGTTGAAGCGAGCTGGAAAGCTCCGCCAGAGCGGGTGATAGCCCCGTAAGCGAAAGGAATTATTATTCTGCGATGACATATCTTAAGTAAGGCGGGACTCGTGAAATCCCGTCTGAAGCCGGGTCGACTATGACCCAAGACTAAATACTTCTTGAGATCGATAGTGAACAAGTACCGTGAGGGAAAGGTGAAAAGCATCCCGGTAAGGGAGATGAAATAGTATCTGAAACCATATACTTACAAAGAGTCGGAGCCTGGAGCAATCCGGGTGACGGCGTGCCTATTGAGGAATGAGCCAACGAGTTTGCTGTATGTGGCTTGCCTAAATGCCAAATGGCATGGAGGCTAAGTGAAAGCGAGGGTTAATAGCCCGCATCTTACTTTTTAGAAAGAAGACTCGCAAGAGCCTACTTTCTAATTTTTAAGAAGGTCGCATATACAAGACCCGAAGCCGTGTGATCTAGCCATGACCAGGCTGAACCTCGTCGAAAGACGAGGGGAGGGCCGAACCCACGAGCCGTGCAAAACTCGGGGAGGAGTCGTGGTTAGCGGTGAAATTCCAATCGAACTCGGCAATAGCTGGTTCTCCTCGAAATAGCTTTTGGGCTAGCCTCGAGTGTTTCTTTCCGGGGGTAGAGCACTGAATGAGGGCGGGTCGCAAGATACTGTCCTTAACCAAACTCCGAATACCGGAAAATTTAAGCTCGGGAGTCAGACTATGGGCGCTAAGGTTCATCAGTCTAAAGGGAAACAGCCCTAATCGCAATCTAAGGTCCCTAAATATATGCTAAGTGTAAAAGGTGGTGTCGCGACTGCGACAACTAGGAGGTTGGCTTAGAAGCAGCCATCCTTTAAAGAAAGCGTAATAGCTCACTAGTCAAGTTGCCGCGCGCCGAAAATATATCGGGGCTAAGCATATTACCGAAGATGCGGGTTTCCTGCCTTAGGGCAGGGAGCGGTAGAGGAGCGTTCTAAATTCGCTGAAGCCCAGTCGTGAGGCTAGGTGGAGGATTTAGAAGCGAGAATGTTGGCATGAGTAGCAAAAAGGCAGGCGAAAACCCTGCCCACCGAAAACTTAAGGTTTCCTGGGCAACGCAAATCGACCCAGGGTTAGTCGGTCCTAAGACGAGGCCCGTGTAGTGCGGGCGTAGCCGATGGATGAGCTGGTTAATATTCCAGCACTGCCGTAATCTCCGATGGGAGGACGCGGTTTAAAAGTTTGAGCGTTTCTATGGTATGAACGTTAATGGTATTTGAAATAGGCCCAGGCAAATCCGGGCCGACATTTTCGGATATTGTTAAAAGACGAAGCCTTTGGCCGAGTCAATTCAGGCGGATAAATCGCCCAGAAAAATCTCTAGGTCGCCGCAAGGCGAAAAGATTATGGCAACCGTACCGCAAACCGACGCAGGTAAGTGAGGCGAGAAGCCTAAGGTGTACGAGAGAACCTTCGTTAAGGAACTCGGCAAAATAGCGGTCGTAAGTTCGCAATAAGACCTGCCCACGCAAGTGGGCCGCAGCTAAAGAATTCAAGTGACTGTTTAACAAAAACACAGCTCCCTGCTAACTCGAAAGAGGATGTATAGGGGGTGATGCCTGGCCAGTGTCCGAACGTTAAGGGGAGAGGTCATTCCGCCGCAAGGCGGAGGCAGCTTTGATCCTAAGCGCGGATGAACGCCGGCCGTAACTATAACGGTCCTAAGGTAGCGAAATTCCTTGTCGGGTAAGTTCCGACCTGCACGAATGGCATAACAACTTGAATACTGTCTCAACGAAGGACTCGGTGAAATTGCAAGACGAGTAAAGATGCTCGTTAACCATAGTTGGACGAAAAGACCCCGTGAAGCTTTACTATAGCTTGATATTGAGTTAGGGGTACGCATGTTCAGTATAGGTGGGAGATCCGCGCAAGCGGGTCGCCAGTGAGATACCACCCTTGTGTGCTTTTAATTCTAACCCTTGTCCGTGAATCCGGACTGGGGACAGTATCTGGTGGGTAGTTTGTCTGGGGCGGATGCCTCCTAAAAAGTAACGGAGGCGTTTACAAAGGTTGGCTATCCCGGGATGGAAATCCGGGAGATAGTGTAAAGGCACAAGCCAGCTTTACTGCAAGACCTGCAAGTCGAGCAGTCGCGAAAGCGGAACTTAGTGATCCGACCGTACGAAATAGGACGGCGGAAGCTCATCGGATAAAAGCTACTCCGGGGATAACAGGCTAGTCTTGCCCAAGCGTCCACAGCGACGGCAAGGTTCGGCACCTCGATGTCGGCTCGTCGCATCCTGGGGGTGGAGAAGCTCCCAAGGGTTGGGCTGTTCGCCCATTAAAGCGGCACGCGAGCTGGGTTCAGACCGTCGTAAGACAGGTCGGTCTCCTATCTACTATGGTCGCGGAAACTTGAGAAGGACATTCCTTAGTACGAGAGGACCGGGAATGACGAAGCTCTAGTGTACCGGCTGCCCCACCAGGGACATCGCCGGGTAGCTACCTTCGGTTAGGATAAACGCTGAAAGCATCTAAGCGTGAAGCCGTCTTCAAGATTAGGTTTCATAGGCTGGTCAGAGAATATGACCTTGATAGGCTCTAGGTGTAAGCGCGGTAACGCGTTGAGCCGAGGAGTACTAATAAGCCATCTGATTTTCCCACATTTTTGTTTTAAATAAAATACAATATAAAAAGGCATCATAGTTCTGGTGCTTCTAGCGACGAGGCCATACCCGTTCCCATCCCGAACACGGAAGTCAAGCTCGTCAGCGCCAATGGTACTTGGGCATAAGCCCTGGGAGAGTAGGCCAGCGCCGGAACTATGGTGCTTTTTTAATACTTTGGAAACTTTTTTAGAAAAAGTTTCCAATACCTTCAAAAAATATAAGGTGTTGTATAAAAAATTATTAGCGGGCAAAGCCCTACGGCCAATAATTTTTTATACAACGAACAAAGCTCTTGCAAAATTTTTATAGCTGTGCTATAATATATTTATAAGCTTATTTGATCATAAAGTTTGAATAAGCAAAAAACAAAAAAAAACAAAAAGCCCGATGAAGTTTTTTATAATTTTAAAAATCAACTCTTTATATATTGGCAGTTAAAACCGGCGCGTTTTAGCTGTTTTTTTGTGCTCTAAAATAAAAAAATAAAAACAAAATGTATGAAAACAAAAATTTCCCATCTCCTGGCTCTTTTGACCCTAGCGGCCACGGCTGTTTTAATTGAAAATGCTTTTTTGCAAAGCATGGCCATCAATGATCAGGCCCATGATTTAATGGCAAAAACCGTAATGAGCGATGTTTCGCCGCAAAATTTTAATTTGCTGGATAAGGTGGAAAAATCGGCTTTAGCTGATGCCGCGGTGCCGCTTTTTCCTCAAGCTAAAAAACTGACTTTCGGAGAGTCGGATTCAGCACGTTACCTATTAAACGCTTCGTCCGGCAAAGTCGCCAGCTTTTACAATCAGATCATGGCGCTTAACGGCTGGAGCCGGGTTGAAAATTCAAGCCAGGGGCTTTTAGCCAAAGAAAATTTGGACAGAGTAATTATTGCCTTGGCGGAAAATCCCATAACCAAAAAGACAGAAGCGATTTTTTATAATAAACCAGTCAGCGCTAATGAAATTTTTAGCGTGCTAACCGCTTTGGCGGAGGAAGCTGATTCAAGCAGCGCTCCGGTCGAACCGGCGCCCCAGCCGATCACAACCGAACAGCCGCAGTCTTTGCCGCCGACATCTTATGAAAATCCACCAGCGGCGGCCGCGCCAGCCGATGGCGGGTCAGGCAATGCCAATGTTTCAGAACCCTCTAAGCCGTCGTCCGAACAATCAAGCAATATGCCCCAGCCGTCTCTATCTAATAACGCCGAACCGCAAACGAGCCAGCTGCAGTTTGTCCGGCCGGATAATGGCGGCAATAATAATTTCTCCGGTCCGTCGGAAGAAGACCGGAAAAAAATGGATGAACAGCGCCTGAAAGACATGAAGCGCGGCATGGCTCAATTTACCCGTTCCATTAAAATGATGAAAAGCAGCGTAGCCAAAAATAAATCTGCTTTAAGCAAATGCGGCGTCGGCCTGCCAGAGGAGTTGACTAACGCTTTGAATAGCGCCGACGGCTTAGTGGGAAAAATAAATGGCGCCAAGACTGCCGATGAGCTGGATGAAGTAATGGATGAGGTTCAGGACATTGGATCGGTTGTGCAGGATTGGGGGCCGCGGCTGGGCGATTTAAACCGTTTATGCCAGATGTTTAAACAGGCTGATCGTGATTTAAAACAATTAGACCGTTCGCTCGCGGCTTATCAGAAAAAAAATAGCGCTAAATTGGATTTAAGCGAAATTTTGGCTGAATATAAAACCAACGTTGAGGCCATGCGCCAGGCCTTAATTCAAGCCAAAGAGTTAGCTAAAACCGACCCGGATGAGGCTTTATCGAAATTGGAAGATGATTTTTATGGCAGCCTGGACAATGTCCGCAATTCAGAGCAGGCTATCAGTATGGTACTAAATATCAGCCAGGGCATTCGCCAAGCCACTTCTGATATAAAAAGGATTGACGCAAGCTTAAAGGCCTTAAAGAAAAAGAAGCTTGATATCTCGGCGATTGAAGAATTATCCGCGCAGTTTAAACAGCAGATGGAAGAAATTAAAGCAATAATTAAAACTAAATTTGACGCGGAAGAGTTGATTGGCAAAGTTGAGGAGGCTTTTGAAACACGTGAGCAGTTAACTGATAATTTGCAAGAATATGGCATCGGCGGAATGGCGCCGCAAATTAAAGAAAATAAAGGCATGAATGTTAAAGTCAATCTGCCGGACGCTTTCAAAAAACAAGCGGGCGGCCAGGAGGATGAAGCGGAGCAGAGAGCTGATATAGATGGCGCGAAAATAAATAACCAAAAGCCTATAAATTTAATGCCAAAAATATAAAAATTTGTTAAAAAAATAAAAAATCGCCCCGTTGTTTGGGGCGATTTTTTATTGGAAAATTTGAGCTTAAATGTTAAAATAATAAGATGGAACAAAGCCGGATTAAAATTTCGCTTTATTGGTTGCTTGTGCCTCTGGCTATTATTTTTATAAGTCGCCTTTTGCCGTTTTTGCTTTACGGTCCGCACCCTTTAGGTTATGACACTGGATTTTATAATCACGCGATTGAGGCGGAGCGCTTGGTTAATCCGCCCGCTCTCCGGCTTGACGACTCGGGAACCGGAGCCATTTTTAAAGCTTTAGTAAATTTAGGGTTAAGCAACCAAGCAATTTTATATTTTCTGCCCGTCTTAATCACGGCCTTTATCGGTTTGGCGATTTTTTTCCTGATTAGATTATACTTTAGCGAGCAGGCAGCTTTTTTTTCAATGTTAATATACAGCTTGTCCTTTACGCAATATTTGGTGTATTGGGAGATGTTTTGGAAAAATACTATCGGCCTCTTTTTAATGCTTTTGATCTTTTATTTTTTGGAAATGGGCGGAGCTAAGAAATTATTTTTGGCGGTTATCCCGGCCATAACCCTGCTTTTTATCCATAAGACTTCATTTTTTATTTTAGCCCTAACCGTATTTTGTTATTTACTGGCTAAAAAAAATAAGTATAAATATTTAATTTTATCATTTATCATTTTACTCAGCCTGGTCGGTTCGTTTATTTATAAAGATTCAGCCAGTTTGGCACTAAGCCAAATTTTTAATAGCGTAAAAGTCTATGATTTTTTCAGCTTAAAGTCAGGGATATTTTTAAGCGGTTTTGAATATTTAAAGCTATCCTGGCATTATCTGATATTGGCTTTTATTCCTATCTTTTCGCTGATTAGAAAAAAAGACTTCAATTTAATTTTAGTTTTGGCTTTTTTAAGCTTAATCTTAATTATTTTTAAGTTCATATTTTACGAACGTTTAACAATTTATCTTGATTTGGCGTTAATCATGTTGGCTGGAGCCGGATTGGAAGCGGCGTATTTGGAAATTAAAAAGCGCTGTTCATCGAGAATCTCCAATTTATTTGTTATTATATTTATTTGCCTGTCAGCGGGTTGGTTTTTTTATTTAGTCGCGGTTAAAGAGCCGCTATTAAGCCAAAAGGAATTTTCCTCCATTGAAGCCATTTCCGGGCTTTTGCCCCGAACCATGGTTTTTTCTTATGACAGTAACTATACGCCTTGGCTTTACGGCTTTTCCGGCCATAAAATTTTTTCCCCCGGCTGGGGCGACGCGGGCTGGAACTTAAAAAACTGGCAGGAGTTTTGGCAGGCGACAGATGAAGAAAAAATCGTAAAATTAGGAGAATTGCCTCAGCCGCTGTTAATTTATAAAAGCGATGAGCTTCTTAACGTCAACAGCGGGCGGTTTAAAAAAATTAATGGTTATTTCTATTATTTTAATGAATAAGGCGTTTATTTGGCTAAAGTTAATATTTTTGTTATAATAAATAAGCTGACAAAATATAAAATAAATAAAATTTATGGGCAAATTAAAAAGCTCGGGGAGATTTGATAAATTCGCCAAAAAAGGTTTATCGATTTGGGGGACTAATTTGGTTATAATTTCCAAGACCAGAATAAAAACTTGGTACGGCGTGTTTTTAATCGCGTTCTTCGCCGGCGTAACTGCGGCCCTAATCTGGTCGGTGTCAAGCGACTTATTGAATTTTTCCGGTGCGGCCACTTCAAACAATAATTTTTGCAATGAAACTGATTATGACCAAAAATACCGCGGCAATGATTATTATAAAAGGGGAACTTTAACTTATCAGGCATATGGCTACGGCTATAAAAAGCTGGGCAGACAAGTCAAATATACCGATTACTGTGAAACTGGCGAAAGATTGCGAGAGTTTAATTGTGTTAATAACGCATCACGAAGCGCCACTTATAAATGCCCGCATGGCTGTTTAAACGGGGCTTGCTTGCCGCCGCCGGTAATGAAATGCGTTGATGGCGACGCCCAAGCCAGGGACGTTTATGGCACGAGAAACACGGCTTCTTTATATAGAAACAACAAGGTAACTCAAAAAGTAACCGATTATTGCGAAACCGGCCTTAGGCTTAAAGAAGCGACTTGCGCGGCTAACGCAATAAAAGTTGTATCATATAATTGTCCCAATGGCTGTATCAACGGGGCCTGCAAACCGACGCCGTCATTTAAGTGTGTAGACGGCGACGCCTCGCTCAAAGATCCTTTTAGCAAAAAAAGTACGGCTGTATTATATAAAAATAATCGGCCGATCCAGACTTCAACCGACAGCTGCGTTTACGGCGATAAAACGCTGAAAAAATTAGTTGAATATACTTGCCAAAATAACGCTATAATTCCGGTTACCAAGGCTTGCGATAAGAGATGTCAAAGCGGAGCATGTATTAAATAAATTATTTTGACAAATATTAAATAGAAAAATAGCTTAAATTAGCTATTTTTTTATTTAATTATAATTTTTTGTCGAATTAAAGTTGACAATTTTTACTTAAAGAATATAATAGTTACATGGATATTACCGCGTTTAAAAAATTAGGCTTAAGCGATAAGGAGGCGGCTGTTTATTTGGCTTTACTGGAGCACGGCGCCAGCTCAGTGCGCGATTTGGCCTCAGTTTCAAATTTGAACCGGGGTACGGCTTACGATATCTTGAAAAAACTTCAAGAATTGGGGCTGGTAAGTTATTTTCATCAGGATACTAAACAGCAATTTGTGGCCGAAGACCCGGATAAAATTTTAAAGCTTTTATCCGTGCGCGAAGATGAATTAAAAAAAGCCGAAGAAAAAATAAAGGCCCTGATTCCGGAATTAAAATCGCTTCAGGAAAAAGGCGGCGGCAAGCCGGTGACTAAATTTTACGAAGGCAAGTCAGGCATAAAATTTATTTTAGACGATATTCTGAGTTCGATAAAAGAACCGATGGCTGGGGAATATTATGTCTATTCCGCAGCCGGCGTACGCGAGGACGTTTATGGCGCCTACCCCGACTTCAATAAAAAAAGAATTAGAAATAATATTAAAGCCAAGACTATTTCCTTGTCCGAGGGCGGCGGAACTTACGGCCTTGATGAGCGAAAGTGGCTAAAGGTTGGGAGCAGGGGCGAAAGCAATATGACGTATATTTTAATTTACGCTGATAAATGCGCTTTTATTTCACGAGACAGCCGCGATCATCCGGTTGGGGTAATTATCGAAAATAAAATGATTTATGAAACTCAAAGAACTTTGTTTTTGCAGATGTGGAAATTAATATAATTAATCTTATAATTTATGTGCGGAATTGTCGGTTATCTCGGAAAGAACAACGCCCTGCCTATTCTTTTGGACGGGCTTAAGCGCTTAGAGTATCGCGGCTACGACAGTTCGGGCGTGGCGGTTAAAACCGTAGACGGAATTTTTTCGGCCAAAGCCGTGGGCAAAATCGCTGAACTGGAAAAAAAAATAAACACCGGTGCTGCGCCAGCTTGCGGCCAGGGCATCGCGCATACGCGCTGGGCCACGCACGGCGTGCCTTCGGAAGACAACGCCCATCCGCATACCGATTGCTCGGGTAAAATCTGGCTGGCTCATAATGGTATAGTTGAAAATTATCAGGAGCTGAAAGAATATTTAATTAGTAAAGGGCATAAATTCGCCTCTGCCACCGATACGGAAGTGATCGCGCATCTGGTTGAAGATTTTTATGAAGGCAGCCTGCTCGAGGCCTTAAAAAAAACCTTGAAATTGCTGCGCGGAACTTATGGCTTAGTGATCTTCCATAGAGATGAGCCGGGTAAAATTATAGCCGCTAAATTGGGCAGTCCGCTGGTCATCGGGCTAGGCGGCGATGAAACGATCATTGCCTCGGATATTTCAGCGATTTTGCGCTATACCAAACAAGTTATTTATTTGGATGACGGCGACATCGCGGAAATAAACGGTTCGGGGCTGAAAATTTTTAATAACGACGACGTCGAAGTGAATAAAAAAGTAGATCAAATAGAATGGGACCTGGGCCAGGCGGAAAAGCAAGGCTATGACCATTTCATGCTCAAAGAAATTTTTGAGCAGCCGGAAACCATCATAAACAGCATGCGCGGCCGCGCTTTAGCCGAAGAAGGCAAAGCCAAGCTCGGCGGTTTTGATAATATTTTGGACCGTGTCAGGGAAATAGAAAAAATCGTGATTGTCGGCTGCGGCACGGCCAGATTGGCCGGATTAGTAGGCGAGTACATGCTGGAAGAATATGCAGGCATTCCGGTAGAAGTAGAATATGCCTCGGAATTCCGCTACCGCCAGCCGGTAATCAATGAAAAAACGGCGGTTTTGGCCATCAGCCAGTCGGGCGAGACCGCTGATACTCTGGCCGCGATCAAGGAAGCCAAAGAAAAAGGCGCCTTGACCTTAGGCTTGGTCAACGTAGTCGGTTCAAGCATCGCCCGCGAAACCGATGCCGGCGTGTATAATCATATCGGACCGGAAATCGCCGTAGCTTCCACCAAAGCGTTCGTTTCCCAGCTGACTATTCTATCGCTTTTGACGGTTTTATTCGGACGCCAGCGGAAAATGTCCCTGGTTACCGGCAAAAGGATCATCGACGAGCTACTGATGCTACCGGATAAAGTCAGAGAGATACTTAAACAGAGCCGAGAAATAAAAGCCATTGCGGAGAAATATCTGTCCGCGCGCGACTTTGCCTTTTTGGGCAGGAAATATAACAGCCCCTTGGCGTTTGAGGGAGCCATGAAACTGAAAGAAACTTCTTATATCCACGCCGAGGGTTTCGCTTCCGGCGAGATGAAGCATGGCCCGATCGCCATGATTGATGAAAATTTCCCCGCTGTTTTTATCGTGCCGCGCGACAGCGTTTATGAAAAGAATTTAAGCAATATCCAAGAAATAAAATCCAGGCGCGGCCAGGTTATCGCTATCGCCACAGCCGGCGATGAAAAAATCAGAGACTTAGTCGACGATGTAATTTATATTCCTAAAACCTTGGAAATGTTGACGCCGATTTTGGCCGCCGTGCCGCTGCAGATTTTTGCCTACCATATGGCGATTTTAAAAGGCAAAGATGTTGATAAGCCGCGGAATCTGGCTAAGTCCGTCACAGTAGAATAAATTTATGGAAATTAAACAAAAAACAATTAACGCTCACGGCATAAAATTTTTTGCGGAGCAGGACGGAAAAGAAATCGCCCGGGCATACTTGTATTTGCTATATAACGAACATGACCGGCCGTTCGGCCTGCTGGAAGATGTCTATGTCGGCGAAGCTTATCGGAGCCAGGGTTTAGGAGGAAAATTATTAAAAGAAATCATTAAGTCGGCTAAAGATAATAATTGCTATAAACTGGTTGGCTACTCAAGATATGGCAAGGAGAAAGTGCATGGCTGGTACCTACGGCTTGGTTTTAAAGACTGGGGCAAGGAATTTAGGCTGGATTTTGATTAAACTTTAAGAGCCTTTTTATGAAAAATTTGTTTGGCACTGACGGTATTAGGGGGCTGGTGGGCAGTGAGGCCATGAATGAAATCTTAGCGCTTAAGCTGGGCCGGGCCTTGGTGCGATATTGCCAAATCAATAATCTTAAGCCGGAAATAATTATCGGCCGGGATACCCGGGAATCCGGACCGATTTTAGAAACGGCCGTTGCGCGAGGCATAGTTCAGGCGGGCGGCCAGATAAGATCAGCCGGAGTAATTCCGACTGCGGCCGTCGCCTATTTAACTAGGGAGAATGAGGCCGGCCTAGGCCTGGTCATTTCCGCTTCGCACAATACTTACGAGCACAACGGTTTTAAAGTTTTTAAAAATGACGGAACGAAATTGTCGGACGCGGAAGAAATAAAAATGGAAAAATTGATAACAGAGGCGGACACTGGCGCGGAAAAATCGGCGTTTAGCCTGGCGGATGAGCCGCTAGTTAAGGAATATAATAATAAATACTCCGAATTTTTACTGAATAATTCAGAGGGCGGCGATTTTAAGGGCATGAAAATCGTTTTGGATTGCGCTAACGGGGCGACTTGCGATGTCGCGCCCGATGTTTTTAAAAAACTGGGAGCCGGAGTTACGCTAATTTCCGCTTCGCCCAACGGACAAAACATAAACGAAAACTGCGGGTCGGAACATACGGAAAATCTGCAAAAAGCCGTGCTTGAAAAAAAAGCCGACGCCGGATTGGCGTTTGACGGCGACGGCGACAGGCTGATTGCTGTCAGCGAAAAAGGCGAGCGGTTATCTGGCGATCATTTGCTTTATATCTATGCCAAAATGCTGAAAGAAAAAGGCAAATTAAAAAATAATACGGTTGTCAGCACGCTAATGAGCAATATCGGATTTATTAACAGCTTAAGAAATTTGGGCATCAAGCATCTGCAAACTGACGTCGGAGATCGGCAGGTTTACGGGAAGCTCGTAAGCGGAGGAGCGATTTTGGGCGGTGAGGAATCAGGCCATATTATTTTTTTAGACCGCCACACTACCGGCGACGGCATATTGAGCGGCTTAATGCTGCTATCGGCTTTAAAATATTTTAACCGGCCATTGTCAGAATTGATGCGGGAGGTTGTTTTAATGCCTAAAACACTGCTTAACGTAAGGGTAAAGAATAAGCCCGACCTATCAACGATACCGGCGATAAGAGATATTATTGATGCCACGGAAAAATATTTGGGCGGAGAGGGCAGGGTTAATGTCCGCTATAGCGGCACCGAACCTTTATGCCGCGTCATGATTGAGGGAAAAAATGAAACAGAAATAAAAGGCTTGGCCGATAAAATTGGAGAGGTTATAAAAAATATATTATCATAGCTATGAAACAACAATTAAAAAATCTCGGGGTAGTAATTTTAGCCGCCGGCCAAGGCAAAAGGCTTAATTGCGGCGATTTGCCTAAGGTGCTTTATAAAATAAACGAGCGGCCGATCGCCGGCTTTGTTTTGGAAGAGCTGGAAAGAGGCGGGCTGGCAAAAAGCCAAATTTGCTTGGTGGTCGGCTTTAAAGAAGAGTTAGTCAGAGCAGAATTTGGCCCGGATTATATTTATGCCTCGCAAACCGAACGCCTGGGCACGGCCCACGCGGCCTTAACCGGCGCCAAAGCTTTACCGGAAAAATTTGATAATTTTTTGGAAATACAGGGCGATGACTCGGCTTTTTACAAATTCAATTCTTTAGCCCGGCTGGTGGAATTCCATTTGTCCAATAAAAATGACATTACCATTCTAACTTGCGAGCCGGACGATCCGCAAGGCTTAGGCAGGATAATCCGCGACCAGGACGGTCGGATCGTTAAAGTAGTGGAGAAAGAAAACATGACGCCGGAGCTTGAAAAATTTAAAGAGATTAATACCGGCACTTTTTGTTTTAAAAAAGATTGGTTTTTAGAGCATTATTCTAATTTAAAGCCTTACAATAACGCTAAAGGCGAATACGGTTTGCCCAGCTTCGTTGAAGAGGCGTTAAAGGCCGGTTCCAGATTAGGCGTGGTCAAACTGGAAAACCCCAACCAATGGTTTGGCGTAAATACGCCAGAGCAATTAGCCGAGGCCGATAGGAGAAAAAGAAGTAATCTTTAATCTATGGAGTTTTACATTTTCGCGGTATATATATTAACAGTTTTCGTTTTATCGCGTTTTTTTATACCTTATTTAGGCTTTACTGAAGAAAAAATTCCGGAGCGCCTTCCGGCCGGCATGCAGGCAAAAATTGATGAATTAAAACTTAAGGCCGGGTCGGCCGAAGAATTTTTAGGCCTGGCTTATGATTATTTGGGCGGAAGATTCCGCTCCGAGCGGTTTAACACTTTTTTGAAATTCGGTTATTTGTTTAAGACGGTTGAACAAGCTTGGCGGATGAGCGGCTATCTGCCCTGTACGGTCAGCAACCGTTTATTAAAAATATTTTTAGTGAAAAGCGGCCGGTTTAAAGAAGCCGATATCAGGCGCCGCCATGTTTTTGCTAATTTTATAATCCATCAGTATTTACAAGTTAAAGTCGGCGGCGAGTGGCTGGACGTGGACGTGGGTGAAAAACAGCGAGGTATGCCGATCGGCCGGCATTTGAAGATTTTTGGCTGATAACCACAGTAAGGCTCCGGGCTGGGCATGCCAACTTTTCTACTGCGGAACTCGGCCGAGAGTACTCGGCCTCCGACAGTCCTCGCACGAAAATTTGACATACCCAGCCCGGGCCTTTATTAAACTATACTATTATGCGGCAAATTTTGGATTTACATATTCATTCCCGCTATTCCCGTTCCTGTTCGCCCGAGCTGACGCTTCCCAATATTGACGCGGCTTGTCGGATTAAGGGCGTGGACATCATCGCTACCGGCGATTTTACTTTTCCGGATTGGTTTTCTGATATAAAAAATAAATTAGTTGAAACCGCGCCTGGTTCTGGTCTATATAGATTAAACAGCGCTCAAGATGATAAAGTTAAATTTATTTTGTCAACCGAAGTGGCGTTGATCTATAAGGACGGAGGTAAAGCCAGGCGGATTCATTTGGTTATTCACGCGCCGAATATTGCCGCGGCCGATGAGCTGAATAATTATTTAGATAAAAATTTTAATATCCGTTCTGATGGCCGACCGATTTTAGGCATGAGCGCTCCTGAGTTAATGAAATTATGTTTAAGCATTGATAAAAAATTTCTGATCTATCCGGCGCATGCCTGGACGCCCTGGTTCGCGGTCTTCGGTTCAAAATCCGGCTTTGATCGGATGGAAGATTGCTTTCATGAATATACAAAAAATATTTACGCGCTGGAAACCGGATTATCAAGCGACCCGGAAATGAACTGGCGGCTCTCCGCTCTGGACCGGTTTAGCATATTATCAAATTCGGACGCTCATTCTTTACCCAACATCGCGCGCGAAGCTAATATTTTCGAGATGAAAAAAATAAATTATCAGGAAATATATGAAATTATTAAAAATAAAAAAATAATTTACGGCGATGTTATCCACAGTTTGGCGGAAAATAAAAATAATCATGAAGAAGCGAGCGGAATAGAATTTACCATAGAATTTTACCCGGAAGAGGGGATGTATCATTACGACGGCCATCGCGATCACGCGGTAAGCTTTACGCCGGGGCAAACAAAAAAATTAAAAGGTATTTGTCCGGTCTGTAAAAAACCTTTGACCGTCGGCGTCTTAAGCCGGGTGGAAGAACTGGCCGACCGACCGGCTGGCTTTAAGCCGACCGGCGCGGCCGGCTATAAAAAATTAGTGGAGCTTGATAAAATTATCGCCGAAGCCCTGGATGTTAAATCAAGGAGTTCAAACAAAGTACAAGCCGTGTATAAAAACCTTATCAGACAAGGCGGCAATGAACTTAACATTTTATTAAATATTAGCCTAAAAGATTTAGAGAAGATGGTTGAAGCGCATTTAGTAGAAGGCATAAAACGGGTGCGCGAAGGCAGATTGATTATTAAACCGGGTTTTGACGGCCAGTACGGTGAAGTTAAAATATTCAGCGAGCAAGAAAAAAAGAAAAATTACCAAACAAGTTTATTTTAAAAAAATAGAAGCGGCTAAAACCGTTTCTATTTTTTATAAAGCTTTAAAACTTTATAAACTATTTCTTTTTCTTTTTTGAAGCTTTCTTTTTGGTCACTTTCTTCTTGGCTTTTTTCTTTGCCATATTTATTTCACCCCCTTTCGTTATAGCAAAAAGTTTTTTGAAAAATTTTTTGCAAGTTATGTGAATATTTTTTTTCTATATCTTAATTATAGCATAAAAATAAATTGTCAACAAGAGTTTTGACAATTTAATGAATATAAATTACAGTTTAGATATAAATTATGAAATTAAAAAAGTCTGACAAAGAAAATAATTCAGTCTTGGTTTTGGATTACGGCTCGCAAGTCGCTAAGCTTCTAGCCGACGGGGCGCGCGGCTCAGGCGTTTACTCGGAAGTTGTGCCGTTTTCCATAACGGCCGAGGAAATAAGACGGCGCAATCCGGTCGGTTTAATTATTTCCGGCGGACCGAATAGCGTTTACGAAAAGAACGCGCCGACGCTAAATAAAGAAATTTTTAATTTAGGTATTCCGATTTTAGGCGTCTGCTACGGCCACCAGTTAATCGCCCATCTTTTAGGCGGCCGGGTCAGCCGGGGCGATAAAGGCGAGTACGGCTACCGCGAACTGGCCACGCAAAAAACTAAAGACACGCCGCTCTCTGGATTAAATAAAAAAATCCAAGTTTGGATGAGCCATCGCGATCAGGTCGTTAAATTGCCCAAAGGCTTTGAAGCAATCGCTAAAAGCGCAAGTTGTCCGGCCGCGGCCATAATAGATCGGAAAAGAAAAATCGTGGGACTGCAATTTCATCCCGAAGTGGAACACACGGATAATGGACAAAAAATGATAAAATATTTTTTGCGTGAAATTTGCGGCGCAAGCGGCAGCTGGAAAATGTCATCATTTAAAAAAGAAGCGATTAAGCAAATCAGGGAGCAGGTAGGCGGCGAGGGTTATGTCTTAGGCGCGGTTTCGGGCGGCGTGGATTCAACCACTTTGGCCGTGCTGTTAAATCAGGCGATCGGCCGGCGCTTTATCGCCGTGTTTGTAAATAACGGCCTGTTAAGGCAAGACGAGGAAAAGCAAGTGGTAGCCACTTTAAAAAAATCAGGCGTTAATTTAAAAGTGATAGACGCGGCAGATTTATTTTTAAAAAATTTGGCCGGCGTGACTGACCCGGAAGGAAAAAGAAAAATTATCGGCCGGCTGTTTATTGAAATTTTTGAGCGCGAAGCGAAGAAGCTTGGAAAACAGAATAATGTTAAGATAAAATTTTTAGCCCAAGGCACGCTTTATCCGGACGTGATTGAATCCGGCGGGGGCGCGGCCTCGCGCATTAAGTCTCATCATAACGTCGGCGGGTTGCCGGAAAAAATGGGCTTTAAGCTGATTGAGCCGTTTCGCAATATTTTTAAAGCTGAAGTCAGGGCTTTAGCCCGCGATCTGGGCCTGCCGCAAATCATCTGGGGCCGGCATCCTTTCCCCGGTCCGGCTTTGGCCATTCGGATTAAAGGCGAGGTGACGCGCCAAAAGCTGGAAATCCTGCGCGCGGCCGACGCGATTTTCATGGAAGAGCTCGTCAAAGCCGATAGATATTACAATATCGGCCAGGCTTTCGCTGTACTGACGTCTGACCGGAGCGTCGGCGTAGTGGGCGACGACCGGGCTTATCACTACGTTTTAGCTCTGCGCGCCGTAGATACCAGCGTTTTCATGACCGCTAGCGTCTCAAACCTGCCGCATGATTTTTTATGCCGTGTCTCGGAGCGCATTACCAATGAAGTCAAGGGCGTGGGCCGGGTAGTCTATGATTATACTTCAAAACCGCCGGGAACGATTGAGTGGGAATAGCGGACGTGCAACGTAGCATAAAGGGTTGGGCTTAACTTATAAAATTTTCTACTGCGGAACTCAGCCGAGAGTACTCGGCCTCAAACAGTCCGCGCACGAAAATTTTACAAATTAAACCCAACCCTTATTTAAATATAGACGTAAAATACTTTTGACAAACTGCTTAATTTAGGCTAAAATAAATTAATAATTTAGAAAAATTTTTCATTATGGCGGATAAAAAACCAGAGGTAAAACCAGCCAATAATCCTTTTCCGGAAATGGAAGAGCGGGTTTTGGATTTTTGGGACAAGGCTAAGATTTTTGAAAAATCAATTGATAACCCGGCCAACCCGTTAACCAAGGGCGATAAAAAAGATTATATTTTTTACGACGGTCCGCCGTTTGCCACTGGCACGCCGCATTACGGCCATATTGTGGCCAGCACGATGAAGGATGTCGTACCAAGATATTGGACCATGCGCGGCTACCGGGTGGAGCGCAAATGGGGCTGGGATTGCCATGGCCTGCCGATTGAAAATATCGCGGAAAAAGAATTGGGCATAAAGAATAAAAAAGAAATTGAAGAATTGGGCGTGGAAAAATTCAATGAAATTTGCCGCTCAAAAGTTTTAGGTTATGTGGAAGACTGGAAAAAGGTTATCCGGCGCTTGGGCCGCTGGGCCGATATGGAAAACGCCTATAAAACCATGGATCTAGATTTCATGGAATCGGTCTGGTGGGTGTTTAAACAGCTATGGGATAAAGGCCTGATTTATGAAGGCTATCGTTCCATGTACATCTGCCCCAGATGCGAAACCACTTTGTCGCAACAGGAAATCGCCGAAGGCTATAAGATGGTAAAAGATTTGTCCGCCACGGTTAAATTTGAGCTAATTGACGATCCGGGCACTTATGTTTTGGCCTGGACGACTACGCCCTGGACTTTAATTGGCAATGTGGCGCTGGCGGTGGGGGAAAGTATCAAATATCAAGTATTGAGTATTAAAGGAAGCAAGGAAAAATATGCTATTGCTAAGGATAGGTTGGAAATTTTAAAAGATGAATATGAAATAATCAAAGAAATTAAAGGCAAAGATTTAGTCGGTAAAAAATATAAACCGTTGTTTGACTATTATGTTGACAAAGGTTTGCCGAATGAGGAGAATGGCTGGAAAATTTACGCGGCAGATTTCGTCACGACCGAAGAAGGCACCGGTGTGGTGCATATCGCGCCGGCTTTCGGCGAGGACGATATGAATTTGGGCAAAGAGCATAATTTGCCGTTTATCCAGCACGTCAGCATGGACGGGAAAATTAAAGCTGAAGCTAAAATTTTCGCCGGCTTAAACGTTAAGCCGAGCGAAGACACACAAAAAACTGACGTGGAAATTATTAAATATTTGGCGCATCAGGGACTGTTATTCAGTAAAGAAAAATACGAGCATAGCTATCCGCATTGCTGGCGCTGCGAAACCCCGCTCATTAATTACGCTACCACTTCCTGGTTCGTGGCTGTAACTAAAGTTAAGGACAGGGCGCTGGAGCTGGCACAAAAGATAAACTGGTCGCCCGAGCATATTAAAGCCGGCCGGTTCGGCAACTGGTTAGAAGGAGCGCGCGACTGGTCAATCTCGCGGCAGAGATTCTGGGCCTCGGTCATGCCGATCTGGCGCTGTGGCTGCGGTGAAACTAAGGTTTTCGGTTCGGTAGCGGAACTAGAAAAGGTTAGCGGCGAAAAAATTACGGATTTGCATAAGCATATTGTTGATAAAATCGTTTTAAAATGCGAAAAATGCTCGGGCGAGATGAAGCGCGTGCCGGATGTTTTAGATACCTGGTTTGATTCCGGCTCCATGCCTTACGCCCAGACGCATTATCCGTTTGCCAACAAGGAAAAATTTGAAGCCAATTTTCCGGCCGAGTTCATTGCTGAAGGCGTTGATCAGACCCGCGCCTGGTTTTATTATCTTCATGTCATCGCCACGGCGATTAAAAACGACCGAGCCTATAACAATGTAATCGTTAACGGTATAGTTTTGGCCGAGGACGGTAAAAAGATGTCCAAACGGCTGAATAACTATCCTGATCCGGCCGAAATTTTCAGTAAATACGGGGCTGATGCCATGCGTTATTATTTGATTTCATCGCCGGTCATGGCCGCGGAAAATTTGAATTTCGCCGAAGATGGCGTTAAAGAAAGCTTGCGCAAAGTTATCATGATACTCTGGAATGTTTATAGCTTTTACGCCATGTACGCGTCTACCGGCGAAGCTAAAGCCAGCGCGGCCTGCTCATCGCCGGAATGCGAAAATATTTTGGATAAATGGATATTGGCTCGATTGAATGTATTACTGAAAGACGTAACGGTCGCGATGAACGAATATAATTTGCCGCGCGCCTCTCGGCCGATTGAAAGTTTCATTAATGATTTTTCCACCTGGTATCTTAGGCGTTCGCGCGATCGGTTTAAAGGGGAAAATGAGGCTGATAGACAGCTGGCGTTGGGCGTAACTAGATATGTTTTGTTGGAACTGTCTAAAGTTATGGCGCCGTTTACGCCGTTCATGGCTGAAACTTTATGGCAGAAAGTTACGGGCTATGATTTTAAGGATGAAAATAAATCGGTGCATCTAACAGCTTGGGTGGAGTATGACGACCCGATGGAAGCAGAGGACGTGAAGATTCTAAAACAGATGGAAGAGGTGAGGAAAATTGTGGAGCTGGGGCTGGCCGCGCGGGACGTGGCGGGAGTGAAAGTACGCCAGACCTTAAATGAATTACGAATTACGAATTACGAATTAAGCGATGAATATAAAAATTTGGTCATGGATGAGTTGAATGTGAAAAATGTTATTTCTAATAAGGGCAAAGGGGAAATAAAGGTTGAGTTGGATACGGTATTAACTGAAGATTTGAAATTGGAAGGCTTAAAGCGGGAAATTGTCAGGACGGTTAACAATCTGCGCAAGCAGGCAGGACTGACGATTAAAGATAAAATAGTTTTATCCTGGCAGAGCGATTCGCAGTTGGTGAAAAATGTTTTTGCACAAATGGGGGAGGAGTTAAAGAAGGATACGTTGAGCGAGGAGATTGTTGAGGGCGGAGAAGAAAATGAGGTCAAAATAAATGGAGAAGCGGTAAAGCTGGGAATAAAGAAAATATAATATGAAAATTGAGAAAAAGGTTTGGCCGGAATATTTTGAAAAAATATTGACTGGCGAAAAAAAATTTGAGTTGAGATTGGCTGATTGGCAATGCCAGGCGGGCGATGAAGGCGAGGAAGCGAAAGTTAATAGTGAGAATGTTAGATTTAGTGTAGATAAATTTATTTAAATTTTTTATTAATATGTCAGTAGAAAAATATAAACAAGCATGGAAAAAGTTTCAAAATAAAATGGTTTTTTTAAAAAAAAGAAGGTATGAAATTTTAAAAACTATCTCTGAAAAATTGGATAAGCAACATATTGATAAATTAAAAAAAGAATTGAATAATCATGGATAGATCAGAACCAACAATTAAAGCCATCAAAAAAACCGAAGCCCAAGAAAATTATGAGACTATCCGTAGTATTGAAAATCCCGAGGAATTACGCCAACGATTGACCAGCGAGGCAAAAAAAGAAACGGACCAATTTAAAAAAGAGTGCGCTAATGATTTGTCGCGTTTTAAAGCAAGAGCTCAAAAAGACGAACTGACTATTGATAGTGAGGCTTGTGAGCAGTTACGCGGTTTGGAAATCGAGGCTGATAAAGCAAAGGCAGAATTGACTAGTGAAGTTAGCGCAAGCAAGGATAAAAGTTCGGAATCAAATAACGAAAAAGCCAATATTATAGAAGTTGTAAAAGATAAAAATTTCGAAGGATCAATAATTATAAAAACAATAGATGAACAGGGTTGGGCCGTTGGGTATGCAATCAGAAGAAATTATAGTGGCGACCTGGAAGGAAATAAGATTGGATATATGCATGATGGTTCAATCGGTCCGGTGTATCAGCTTCATGAGGCGGATTTTGCAAAACTGGATAAAAACGGCGTCCTGAAGGCTTATAGTGATTCACTCGTAAGCGAAGGTAGGTCAGGTTTCAGGTCAGAAAAAGAAAAGTTTTCTCCTGATTTTTCCGTAGAAAATAAAGAACAAAATATTGAGGAAATCACAGAAGATCCCAACTTCAAAGGGTCGGTGGTTATAAAAACAAAAGATGATGAAGGCAAAAATGTTGCGTATGCGATAAGAAGGAACAGTGCTGGCGAATTTGAAGGAAATGAGATTAGATATATAAGAGGTGGCGAGGTTGGCCCAGTATATCAGCTTCATGAGGCGGATTTTGCAAAATTAGCCAAAAACGGAGTGCTTGCGGCTTATGAAGATGCATCAGCCTTGAAAAACGGAAATCCCGAAGGAAAAAACGAAAGCGGAGAAAAAGGAGGTCAAGAACAAGAATCCAAATATCAGAAATGGCTGGAAGCATCCAGATCGGAAGAACATAGAAAAAGGGGCGAGAAAATAATTGAGTTTAAGAGGAAATTGGTTGAAAATAAAAAAGAACTTTCAAGAATTCAAAGAAGGATTTTTGAAGAAATAGAAAGAAATCCTGATTATTCTGTTGAACAATATTTTAATTCCGTTAAGACATTACTTGTTTATGGCAGTTTATCGAATGAGCAACAATTAGCAATCAGGAAAGGAATCGACGCTTACGTCCGGCAGCATGAGGCTATTCAGGACACTATCGCGGATTGCGTGGATGAAAAAAACGGGAATGTCGACGGAGGAAAGCTTTATGAAAAACTGTTCAACCGAAAACCGCATGGCAGGGTAGAACCCATTATAGGATCAGCCATCATATATTTAAGGCTAGAAGATTTGGATGACTATACGATCGGCTACTACGGAGGAACGATTAATTCCATTAACGAGGAAATGTCAAAACGGGCAGACGGCACAGCGGGTTGCAAACTTAATAATTTTCATATAAAAGGACTTGAGAACGCGATAGCCCTTGAAAAGGCGACGAAGGGAAGTTTTGATAATAAGAGCGCCTATTCCGAAGCCACGTTTAGACACGAGAATCAACATATTGTTAATTCTCTATTGAATAAAGCATATAATGCTGAACAAGCTAAAGCTGAAAAAAATAGCAATAAAAATAACAAAGATATCAATATCGAAAAACGCACAAAAGATGAAATATCCGCATATTTCAAGGACGGTAGATCACCAAAGGATTTAAGAAAAATATTGTTAGATTCAGACCCGAATTCTTACGAATACAGATTTGATTATGCTGATGGTGATAGAAAAGAGAAGCGACTTTCGCAAAAATATATTGATCTGGTTGAGAATGGAATAATCGCCTACCAGGACATGTTAAAAGAGGGTTACGGGACTGAAGAAATTCAGGCTATTTTGTTTAATGAGGCTTTGTCTAAGTGGCCGCGGGTGGTTGAAAGATTTACAGGAAGAAAAAAATCCATCGAGGAAATAAAAAATGTCAAAGACGAATTATTGGATGCTGATGAGCTTTTTGAAAAAATGAAGTCTGATCCTGAAAGATATTCGGAAATAATCAAAGCAAAGGTTATAAAAACGGCCAATATGCTCGAATTACATAATTTTTTGAAACCAGCGTTGTTTTCTAAATCAATATTCGATTTTGGTGATCTTAGAGGCGTGGAAATAGGAAATGTTTTCAGCGATATGATTTCTTACATTAAAGATGGAAATAAAAAAATTTTAGAAAATATCCCGAACGTTTTTGGTCTCAAAGATAAGGCTGCCGAATTTAGGAAAAATCTTGAGATGAAAAATAGAGGAAAAAATCCTATGAGTAGGCTATGGGAAAAAATTGCAAAGAAAGATTATGATATTGATGAAATAATGAGTTCATAAATTAGCTTCTCCGATGAGTTTTTAAAGCCGAAATTCTAACATTTTTCAAATTGGATTTAAATAAATAATGGATTCCTGTTTTTCGGGAATGACAAGAATAATATGAAAATTGAGAAAAAGGTTTGGCCGGAATATTTTGAAAAAATACTGACTGGCGAGAAAAAATTTGAGTTAAGGCTGGCGGACTGGGAGTGCCGGGCGGGCGATGTTTTGGTGCTAAGGGAATGGGATAAAAATGCCAAACAGTATACCGGCAGGCAAGTTGAAAAAGAAGTTGGGTATGTTATAAAAACCAAAGACGCTAAAATGTTTAGCGAGAAAGATATTGAAAAGTATGGGTGGCAAGTGATAGGGTTTAAATAAAATATAACCCCCTTAACCCCCCTTGTCAGGGGGGGGGTGATGACAAATATGGCTAAAGCGTTAGTGCTATTATCAGGAGGACTGGATTCGCTACTGGCGGCCAGGGTTTTAATGGAGCAAGGTATTGACGTGACTGGTTTAAGTTTTAAAAGTAATTTTTTCGGTTCGGCTAAGGGCAAAAAAGTAGCGGAGCAATTGGGTATACCCCATATCGCGGTAGATTTCGCGGATGAGCATTTAGCTATGGTGAAAAATCCTAAGCACGGCTACGGCAAAAACATGAATCCCTGCATTGACTGCCACGCCCTGATGCTTAAAAAGGCTAAAGAGATAATGGAACGCGACGGTTACGATTTTGTGGCGACCGGCGAAGTTTTAGGCGAGCGGCCAATGTCCCAGAACCGGGAAGCTTTAAAAATCGTGGAAAAAGATTCGGGGCTTTTAGGAAAATTAATTAGGCCGCTGTCGGCGAAATTATTGGATGAAACCGATTTGGAAAAAGCTGGCTTGGTAAATCGCGGCAGACTGTTAGACATAAGCGGCCGGTCGCGGGCGCGTCAGCTGGAATTGGTAAAAAAATTCGGCATCAAGGAATTCGCCAGTCCGGGCGGCGGTTGCCTTCTGACCGATCCGGGATTTTCGGAAAAACTTTTAAAAATCTTGGAATTTTGGCCGGAAGCCAGCGGGAATGACGTAGAACTCTTAAAATACGGCCGAGTCTTTTGGCTGAAAGCTGAACAAGATAAAAATGTGTTAATGATAGTAGGCCGTGATGAGAAGAGTAATGAAAACTTGGATAAATCAGCGCAAAGAGGGGATGTCTTAATACAACCAGTGGAGGAGAATGGGCCAACGGGGTTGGTTAGAGGTATTAAGTATGGATTATCAGGTATTAAGGAAATTCAGGTGCCCGAAGAATTGAAAATGAGCGAGCTTAGGCTGGGAGACAAAAAAAGCGCGGAGGAAATAGTTAATTTGGGCTTAATGTTAGCCGGGTATTATGCGCCTAAGTTAAGAGGAAAAAAAGTTAAATTTAATATAATTAATAAATAAAAATTTATGAACACATTGCTTTGGATTGTTTTGGCGATTATCGTCGCGGTTATTTTCGCGATCATCGCCATGTACAACAGCTTGATTCGCTTAAAAGTCAGAGTGGACGAAGCTTGGTCTGATATTGACGTGCAGTTAAAGCGCCGCTATGACTTAATCCCCAATTTAGTGGAAACGGTCAAGGGTTACGCGGCTCACGAACAGGGAACTTTGGACGCGGTGATAAAGGCGCGCAATTCGGCCATGTCCGCCGGAACCGGCGCGGAAAAAGCTAAAGCCGAGAACGCCTTAAGCGAAACCTTAAAGTCAATTTTCGCTTTAGCGGAGGCATATCCGAACCTGAAAGCTAACGAAAACTTTTTGGAACTCCAGCGCGAGCTAACCGACACGGAAGACAAAATCCAGGCGGCGCGCCGCTTTTATAACGGCAACGTGCGCGACTTTAACACTAAACTGCAAGTTTTTCCGACTAACGTTTTAGGCCAGATGCTGGGCTTTAGCTCACGAGAGTTTTTCGGCCTGGAAGATGAAAAACAGCGGGAAGCGGTGCAGGTAAAATTCTAAAATTTGTATGACTCTCTATACTCATATTGATTCTAACGTGCGCAAAACTTGGCTGTTAGTCAGCCTGTTCATGATCGCGATTATTTTAATCGGCTATGTTTTTAGCGCCGCTTTAGAAGACAGCTTGATTTTGTATTTTGCCGTGACTTTTAGCATTGTTTCCAGCTTGATAAGCTACTGGTTTAGCGATAAAATAGTTTTGGCCATGAGTTCGGCGCATGAAATTGACCATGATTCAAATCGTGAATTATATCATGTCGTGGAAAACCTCTGCCTTACGGCCGGATTGCCGGTGCCGAAAATTTATATTATAGACGATACCGCGCCTAACGCTTTCGCCACCGGTAGAAATCCGGAGCACGCGGTCATCGCCGTAACCTCCGGTCTTTTGCAAAAACTGGAAAAAACCGAACTGGAAGGCGTAATCGCGCACGAACTGTCGCATATCGGCAACCGCGATATCTTGCTCGCCACCTTAGTAACGGTGATGGTGGGCGTGATCGTTTTGCTCGCCGACTGGTTCAGGCGCTGGACATTTTGGGGCGGCGGCCGAAGACGGGATAGTAAAGGCGGCCAGCTGCAACTGATTCTATTTATCGCCGCTATTATTTTATCCATTTTAGCGCCCTTGTTCGCTTATCTCATGCAATTCGCGATTTCGCGCAAGCGGGAGTTTTTAGCCGACGCGGACGGGGCAATGCTCACCCGCTACCCCGAAGGCTTGGCGCGGGCGCTTCTAAAAATTTCGGCTGACCGCGAACCTTTGGAAGTGGCTAACCGAGCGACGGCGCATCTATATATCGCTTCGCCGTTTAAGGAGGACGAACAGCATAAAATCGGCTGGCTGACCAAACTGTTCATGACCCATCCGCCGATCCAGGAAAGAGTAGCGGCATTAAGAGGCACAGGGAAAGGAATGTAAAAGACATTTAGAAATCAGAATGATATTATGGCTAAACAGTTAAATATCATATATACAATACATTCCATAGATACATTTGCCGGTTCGCTTATCGGCATATTTATTCCTATATATTTTTTATCGCTAGGCCATTCTTTATCGCAAATTTTAGTTTATTATATAGTTTGGAGTTTCGGCGTATTAGTTTTTTTCTTTTTTGCCGGATATTTTTCAACATATTTCGGCCTTAAAAAAACGTTGATCGCTAGGCTGCCCTTTTTATTTTTATATTTGCTGTTATTGCTTAATTTAAAGAAAGTTAATATTCCGTTAAATTTGATTGCCCTTGTCAGTTCTCTGAGTGTAGCTTTTTATTGGTTTCCTTTTAATGTTTTATTTGGTTTATGCTCGGATAAAGAAAAAATCGGCAATGATGTTGGGAAATTAAACGCCATTCCGAGAATTTTTAGTCTGATTGCTCCGTTGCTGGGCGGTTTAATGCTAAAATTCTACGGCTTTAATTCATTGTTTGTGACCTGCATTTTTTTGTATTTATTTTCTGCTTTGCCTATCTTAGCGTTAACTTATTTTAAGTCAGAAATAGTTTTAAATATCAACAAATTGAAAGATCTTTTGAAAAAATATCCTAGATATTTTTTAGCAGAAACTATTAGCAGCACTGGAGCGTCGGCGGAATCAACTATTTGGCCGATCTTTATATTTTTGAGCTTTAAAGATATTTTATCCATCGGACTGGTCGGCACTTTTTTCGGGATTGGCGGAATATTTTTTTCTCTTTTCGTCGGCAAGCGTGCCGATAAAACAAATAAAAATATTTTAATAAATATCGGTGCACTAATAATTATTCTAATATGGCTTTTAAGATACTATTTACAAGGAGAAATTATTTATTATATTTTAACCGTCGCGGCCGGATTTTTCATGATTTTAGTTAACGTGCCATTCACCTCTATTATTTTTAGTTTAGCCAAGCGGGATAATGTCGATGAATTTATTATTTTTAGGGAAATACCGGTAATGTTGGGCAGGGTTATTATTTTTTCTTTGTGTCTAATATTAAGTAATTTACAGGATAGCTTTTTATTAGTTATCGGATTATATTTTTTATTCGTTATATTATTTTTAGGAAGAAGATCATTGTCTAATAAATATTTTAATTTTAATGTCTTGGGATAAAAAACAAATTAAACAGCATAAACAGGCGGCAAAAGCGTTGAATAAAATAATTGGTGAAGTGTCAAAATATATAAAGAATAATCCGGAGACGACTGACGTGGCAGTCAGGCAGTTTATAAAACAAAGATATAAGGTTTATAATTTAATTTCAGATAAACAGAGTTCAATCGTGGCGTTCGACAGGGACACAGCGAACGTGCATTTTTACGCCGAAACGCCGCGGAAGCTAAAATCGAGCGACCTGATTATGGTTGATATTTGGGGAAGATTAGCGATAAAAGGCGCACCGTTTGCGGATATTACTTGGATGTTGTATTATGGCGAGAAGCCGTCAGCGGAGTATACTGCTGCTTTTAAAATAGTGGTTGAAGCTAGAGGCAAGGCGGTTGCGTATATTAAAAAAAATTTAGTTAAACATATCGTACCGACCGGCAAAGAAACTGACTCCGTGGTAAGAAATTATTTGGCGCATCATGGCCATGAAGAGAAATTCTTGCATGGCACCGGCCATTCTCTAGGCCTGACCAATCCGCATGGCAATCGCGCCAGAATCAATCGGAAAGGCCGGAGCTCTCTGCCCTTAAACGTCGGCTACACGATTGAGCCGGGAATCTATTTTAAAAATTTTGGAATACGCAGCGAAATTGATTTTTATATTGATAATAATTATAAATTTATCATGACAACTAAATTACAGAAAAAAATAATTAAAATTTAAATTTATGACCACACAACAAATTTATGATTTAGCGGTTAAATTGGGCATTAAGGCTGATTTACGCGGTGAGCAGCAAGTAAAAAAATATTTGGCGCGCTATAAAAAAAACTATGATGAATCAAGCGCTAAGGCCAAAGAAGAGTTTGATAAAGAAAAGTTAACTAATCCCTATAGCGATACCAGGGTTTTAATTGATTTAAAGAAAAAGAATATTAAAAAAATTATGGTGGGCGTTGATATGGAAGGACCAGAATTGCTTTTAGCCGATAAGCTAGGTGTTGATTTAGTAATTGCTCATCACCCTGAGGGCAAAGCATTAGCTGATTTGCATAGCGTTATGGATTTACAGGCGCAAGTTTTAGCCGATTACGGTGTGCCGATTAATATTGCCGAATCGGTCATAAAGCCGAGAATTGCTGAAGTGAGCCGTGGCATTTCCCCGATAAATCATAATCGCGCGGTTGATATGGCTAAGATTTTGGGGTTAGATTTTATGTGCGTGCATACGCCGGCTGATAACTTAGGCGCTAATTTTTTGGTAAAAAAACTTTCTCAGAAAAAACCGGAGACCGTGGGCGAAGTGGTTGAGATGTTGAAAGAAATTCCGGAATTTAAGGCGGCGATGCAATATAATGCCGGACCAAGAATTTTTGTTGGCTCTCCGGAAGCAAGTTGCGGAAAAATCACCGTGACCGAATTCACCGGCGGCACCAGCGGCTCTAAGGAAATCTACGAGAAAATGGCCCAAGCCGGCATTGGCACGGTAATCGGCATGCATATGGGCGAAGAGCATCGGAAAGAAGCCGAGAAATATCATATTAACGTGGTGATTGCCGGCCACATGGCCTCGGACTCTTTAGGCTTAAATTTATTTTTAGATGAGTTGGAAACAAAAGGTTTAGAGATTATTCCATTGTCAGGGCTGATTAGAATAAAGCGAAAAAAATAAAGTTATTTAAAAAGACGTTTATATCACAAAGCGTCTTTTTTTTATTGAAAAAATAAGGTATAATAATAAGGAAATGGATTCCCGTCTGCGCGGGAATGACAAAAATATGCAATCAATCGAAGATTTAATGGGCGATGGCGCCGGCGGTCAGGCCAACGACGACAGCGCTTCGGCTAAATTCGCGGTTAAACAAAAACAGCTGAAAATCAAAGAGCTGGAAAGGCTGACCAAACAGGCGGCTGATTCGGCCGGCCTGCCCTATCTTGATCTGGCCGGCTTTCCGATCAGCCCGGAGGCCTTGGCCTTAATAACCGAGGAGCAGGCTAAAGAGCTTAGCACGCTGTGCTTTTTTTATGACGGCCAGCATATCCGCCTGGCCAGCTTAACGCCGGACGAGGAAGCGGTTAAAGAATTGGCGAAAAGCCTGAAGGAAAAATATTTTTCCGAAGTTAGAATTTATTTAATTACGGAAAACAGCTTTAACTTCGGCCTGGAAATGTATAAAACCATACCAAAGGTCAGGGAGGTAATCAGAGGAGTAAAAGTTACCGAGGAAGAGTTAAATAAATATGGAGAAAAATTGGCGAGCTTTAAAGACCTGCAAGAAGAAATAAACAAAGCGCAAATTACGGAAATTGTCACCATGATTTTAGCCGCGGCCGTCAAATCCAATTCCTCAGATATCCATATTGAAGCCGAGGAAAAAACCATAAAAGTCAGGTTTAGGATTGACGGCGTTTTGCACGACGTGGCCAGCTTGGATAAAACCTCCTGGGAGAAAATTATTTCCAGGATGAAGCTTTTGGCGGAAGTAAAAATTAATATTATGGACAAGCCGCAAGACGGCCGCCTGTCGATTTACCTTAAAGATGAGCGGGTGGATATTCGCGCTTCGTTTTTACCAACCAATTTCGGCGAAAGCGTGGTCATGCGCCTCTTACGTTCCGGCTCGGTCGGCTTGGACTTTAATGATTTGGGAATTCGCGGGCGGGCGTTTGAGCAACTAAAACGCGAAGTGGAGCGGCCGAACGGCATGATCATTACCACCGGTCCGACCGGCTCGGGTAAAACCACCACGCTTTACGCCATCTTAAAAAAATTAAACAGTCCGGAAACAAAAATCATTACCATTGAAGACCCGATTGAATATCAGCTCGAGGGCGTCAACCAGTCGCAAACCAGCAAAAATTATACTTTCGCCCAAGGGCTTAAGTCAATCGTGCGCCAGGATCCGGATATCATCATGGTGGGCGAAATTCGCGATTTGGAAACCGCGGAAATCGCCATCCAGGCGGCCTTAACCGGCCATTTAGTGCTCTCCACCATCCATACCAACGACGCGGCCGGCACCGTGCCCAGGTTTTTGTCCATGGGCGCTAAACCGTATCTTTTGGCGCCGGCTTTAAACGCCATGATCGGCCAAAGGCTGGTTAGAAAAATCTGCGATAAATGCAAGCGCCAAGCCGAGCCGGATGAAGAAACGCTAAAACGCGCCAAAGACCTGCTTAATGAATTGGCCGAGGCAGACAAAAAAAATATTGATTTTAATAATTTTAAATTTTACGAAGGCGGCGGCTGCGAGGCCTGCCAGGGCCTGGGATTTAAAGGCCGGGTCGGCATTTACGAAGTTTTAACCATGAATCCGGAAATTGAAAAATTGATTTTAAGCGGTCAAACCAGCGAATATGATATGCGGGCTAACGCCAAGAAAAACGGCATGATTACCATGGCGCAGGACGGTTTGTTAAAAGCGCTGGAGGGCATTACCAGCCTGGAAGAAGTGTTTAGGGTGGCGGAATAACTTTAAAAACCTTTTCAAAAAAGGTTTTTAATATTTTCCAAAAATATAACGTATTAAATATAAATTTTATAGCGGGCAAAGCCCTACTGCCATAAAATTTATATTTAATGATTTACTATGATTAACAAAAAATTCGTTCAGCAGTTAAAAAAAGACTTTGAGGCGCATGGCAGTGAACGCCGGCAAATCATCAGCTTAGCCAACGTGGTTTTGCATGACAGTAAAAAAGCGATTTTTTCCCTGCATCGCGACGATCTCGGCGGCGCGGAAATAACGCTTAAAGAATTGGAAGAAATTTTAAAAAATTTGGACAAGAAATTCAACTCTGCCCGCTTGATGCAAGAAGGCGCTTATAAAGCGGCTTTGGAAGAATATGTTGAGGCGAAAATGTTTTTTTTGGTAATGACCGGAAAGAAGGTTGATAAAATCCAGGGCATAAAAGTTGATTACGAGAGCTATCTCGGCGGCATCAGCGATTTAATCGGCGAGCTGGTTCGCCAAGCCATAAAAATGGCGACTTTGGGAAAATTTGACGAAGTGAAAAAAATCCACGGGATCGCCGACGATATCATGGCCGAGCTGGTGGAGTTTGATATGAGAAGCTATTTGCGCACCAAGTATGATCAAGCCAAGGGCCATTTAAGAAAAATCGAGCAGATTAATTACGAAATAAATTTAAGAAAGTAAAGTTTACATGTCTAAAAATTACCTCTTAGCCATCGCCACTTTGATGGGCACGATTATCGGGGTCGGGCTGTTCGCCATTCCGTATGTTACCATGGCGTCCGGTGTACTGCCCCTGATTTTTTATATGATTGTTTTGGCCATGGCGCAAAATTATTTGCACCTTTTGTACGCCGAAGTGGTTCTGTCCACCAGCGGCGCGCACCGCCTGCCCGGCTACATGGAAAAATATAATGGCCGCGCCGGCAAGTTAATTACTTTAATCATTACCATTTTAAGCGATTATGGCGCTATGCTGGCCTACATAATCGTGGGCGGCTTATTTTTGCATCAGCTGCTCGCGCCGATTTTCGGCGGCGGCGTCGTGGTTTATGCTTCGGTTTTATTTTTATTTGAAGCCTTAATCGTGCTGTTCGGCCTAAGGCTGGTCGCGGGCACGGAGTTTATCATGACCGGCCTGTTGGTTCTAATTATCAGCTTAATCAGCTGGCGGGGCCTCAATTTTATCAGGCCGGAAAATTACGTGTTAATCAATTGGCAAAATATATTACTGCCTTACGGACCGATTTTTTTCGCGGTTAGCGGCATGGCCGCCATCCCCGACGTTTGCAAACTTTTGGCGCGCGAAAAAAACAAGATTAAAAGCGCCATCGCCTGGGGGACTTATCTGTCAGCCGGCCTGATGCTGGTTTTCGCTTTGGTCATTGCCGGCATTACCGGCGCGTCCACCACGCCCGATACTTTAGCCGGCTTAAGCCAAATTTTCGGCGACGGCGTAATAAAAATCGTCCTGGTGTTCGGCCTCTTAGCCGTTATTACTTCCATGATCTCGATCGCCGAGGCCAGCCGCGAAGTCTATTGGTGGGATTTTAAAATTAATAAAAATTTAGCCTGGGTGTTAGCCTGCTTCGCGCCCTGGCTAATTTATCTGGCCGGGCTAAGGGATATTACTAAAGTGGTCAGCTTAACCGGCGCGGTGGCCGGCGGAATTTTAGGCGTGGTGGTAATATATTTAATCATTAAAATCAAAGAAAAATGCGAGCGCGATTCCTGCATAAAAAACAGCATTAATAAACCGGCCGGTTTTATTCTGTCGCTTTTGTTTATTTTAGGATTGATTTATGAAATTTGGAATGTTTTGAAATAGTATTATCAACATAGAGCTTGGGCTGAATTTATAAAATTTTCTACTGCGGAACTCGCCCGAGAGTACTCGGGCTCAAACAGTCCTCGCACGAAAATTTAACAAATTCAGCCCAAGCTTTTAGAAAAAGAACTAGTAAATCTATGAAATTTTTAATTATTTCCGATATTCATGACAATCTGGTCAATCTGGAAAAATGCGTGAATTGGGGGAAGGCGCAGGGGATTAACGACGCGATCTGCTGCGGCGACATAGTCAACGCGGAAACGCTTAGCTATTTGGCGGAAAATTTAAAGACTATTTATCTGGTGCGGGGTAATCTGGAAATATATGATGAAGCTGAAATTAAAAAGTATAATAATATAAATTACCTGGGCCGATTCGGCGTGTTTGAACTTGACGGCCGGTCTATCGGCCTCTGCCATGAGCCGTGGTATATTAAAAAAGTTTTGGAGCTGGATAAGAGCCAGCTGGTTTTTTACGGCCATACCCATGAGCCGTGGATCGCGGAAAAAGACGGCGTAACTACCGCCAATCCGGGAACTTTGGGCGGGGTATTCAATAAAGCCAGCTTCGCGGTCTACGATAGCGTCTCCGGCCAGCTTGAACTGAAAATACTGGAAAGACTCTAAAATCAATTGATTTAAAGCGAAAATAGCCGTTATTAATTAGCGGTTTTTTTAATTTATTCTTAATCAAGTCATGATAATTTTAAAATATGACATTAAGCCACACGAAAAATCAAAAAATAGAAGCAGGCTTTAATTTGTTAGTCGCCGCCTTTACGGCGGTCGGACTGATTCTGTTTTTCGGCCCAAAAAATTGGTGGCCGAGCTTTTATAGCCCGACTTTTTTCGCTGTGGTCTTTTTTGTTTCAGCGATTGCCCTGGTTCTGCCCAAATATTTTTTTAAAACCCCTGACCGGTGCAAGCAGGAAGCGGTGATATTTTTGCGTTCGGCCGTGGCTTTCGCCGTGGTAACTAACGCCTTAGGCGAGCTTTATTTTTATCAGCTTTATCAATACGGCCTTGAATACGACAAATTAATTCATTTTGCCAGTACTTTTTTCTTGGTGGTGGCTTTTGCTTTTTTTTGGCAAATTTGGCGCGAAGCTTCGTTTGATCAGGCCCTAAAGCTGTCAATCGCCTTAGCCGTTAGCGCCAGTTTGCTTTGGGAAGGCTTTGAATTTTTTTCCGATTTGGTTTTCAAGACGGCCGAATTTGGCATCTACGGCTTTTATAAATTGCCAGATACGGCCAAGGATATAGTATTGGATTTTTTAGGCATAGCTTTAGGCATAATTTTTTTAAAAACCCCCGGCTACCGCCAAAAATCTTTCAGCCAGTACTGCCGCCGCGCTTCGTTAAATCTGGCCAGAGCCAAAGCGCGCATTAATCTGACTAAGCAGGGAGCTTAATTCCAGCTGCCTTATTTGCGCCAATTTTTCAATTAAAATTGACGTTTTTTTAATTTTTAGATACTATTAAGCATATGAAATACTCAAAATTATTCGGCCGCACTACTAAAACCGTTTCTAGCGAGATGAAGCTGGCCAGCCATAAATATCTTTACCAGGCCGGTTTTATCAGGGAGTCGGTGGCCGGCCGGTATTATTATCTGCCGCTCGGCATGATTGTGCGCGACAAGGTGGCGAAACTCATTGAAGAAGAAATGGACGCGGCCGGAGCGCAAAAAATCCTGGCGCCGGTTCTGCATCCTTTAGAGCTTTGGCAGAAGACCAACCGCACCGAGTCGGTCAGTTTTGAATTAATGAAAGTTAAAGATAGGAACGGCTCGGAATTCGCTTTGGGCGGAACGGCCGAAGAGATGATGGTTGATTTGGTTCAAAGATTTAACTTGAGTTGGCGCGACCTGCCGTTCCAGATTTATCAGTTTTCCACTAAATTTAGGGATGAGATGAGAGCCCGCGGCGGCCTTCTTCGCTTAAGGGAGTTTTTAATGAAAGACGGCTATTCATTTCATGCGGACGAAGCGGATTTTAAAAAAGAATATGACAAGATGAAACAAGTTTATACTAATATTTTTAATAGACTGGGCCTTAAAACTTTAATTGTGGAATCGGATAACGGCTATATCGGCGGCGAGTATTGCCATGAATTTATTGTGGAAAGCGCGGCCGGCGAAAGCTGCTATCTCTATACTGAAGACGGCGCTTACGCGGCGCATGAAGACGTGGCTAAGTTTTTAAAAGAAGAAAAAAATGTTGACGAGAAAGAAAAAAAGTTGGAAGAAGTTAAAGCGCCGCGCGGCAACACCATGGCCGATGGCGTGAAATTCCATAAATTGCCTGATTGGCAGCAGCTTAAAGACGTGATGTTTGTTACAGAGAAGGGCAGATTCATCCTGGCGATCATCCGCGGCGATTTGAACGTTAATGAGACTAAGCTGAAAAACATAATTAAAGCCATTGAGTTGCGCCATGCCACGGACGTTGAAATTCGTGAACTGGGCTCGGAACCCGGCTTTATTTCGCCGGTCGGCATGAATAAAAAAGTCTTAGTGGTGGCGGACGATTCACTGCGCACCATTAAAAACGCTTACGGCGGGTCTAATAAAAAAGACGTCGACTTGCTAAATGTAAACATTGATCGGGATTATCAGCCCAATTTGGAAGGCGATATCGCCTTGGCCGAAGAAGGTTTTTTAAGCGAAGATGGAAAAAAATTATTATCAGGCAAAGGCATTGAAGTAGGCAATATTTTCCAGCTGGGCGAGCATTATAGTAAAAGAATGGGCGCCTATTTTACGGCTAAAGACGGCCAGGAAAAATTATATTACATGGGCTGCTACGGCATCGGCGTCGACCGGACCATCGCTACCATCGTTGAAAAATATCATGATGATAAAGGCATAGTCTGGCCGGAAATCGCCGCGCCGTTTAAAGCGCATTTAATTGCATTAGGTAAAGAGGGAAAGATTTACGAGCAGGCCGAAGAAATATATGAAAAACTATTAAAGCAAGGCGTGGCAGTGTTATACGACGATCGAACCGACGTCTCGGCCGGAGAAAAATTCGCGGACGCGGATCTAATCGGTTTGCCGCTACGCCTGGTGATTAGTGAAAAGTCGCTTAAGGCCGGAGGAGTGGAAGTTAAACGCAGAGATGAAAAAGAGGGTAAGATTGTCAGTATAGACGAGTTAAAAAAGTTGAAGTCTTGACGTTAGCAGAATTAGGTTATATATTACTATTATGAATAAGACAACAATAATCAAATTAAACATTTGCTGCTGCGCTCTCGCGTTTATCTCGAGAGTCGGTTGTTGTCGCTTCTGTAGTTAATCGGTCAGTCATGCCTCATCCAATAACTCTCGGGATCACCGGGAGTTTTTTAATTATCTAACAACAATCATATGCTTTATCAAAATATTTTAGAAACCATCGGTAATACGCCGATTGTCAAAATAAATAAAATAAATCCAAATCAAAAAGTTAATATTTATATTAAATTGGAGGGGCAAAATCCGGGCGGGTCAGTTAAAGACCGAATCGCAATTTCCATGATAGAAGACGCGGAAAAAAACGGCAATCTTACAAAAGATAAAATTATTATTGAGCCGACTTCGGGCAATACCGGGATCGGCCTAGCCATGGTCGCGGCGTTTAAGGGGTATAAGATTATATTGGTTATGTCGGAAGGTATGAGCGAAGAGAGGAGAAAGATATTAAAAGCGCTGGGAGCCGAATTTGTCTTAACTGATAAAACCAAGGGAACCGACGGAGCGATTATGAAAGCCCATGAAATGTATGAAGCGAATCTGGAAAAATATTGGATGCCCAACCAGTTTTCTAATCCGGCAAATCCGGAAGCTCATTATAGGGGAACGGCCGCAGAAATATTAAATGATGTACCAAGCATAACTCATTTTGTCGCCGGCCTGGGAACCTCCGGCACAATTATGGGTGTTTCTAGAAAATTGCGCGAAGCCCGGCCGGGAATAAAAATAATCGCAGTTGAGCCGGTTTTGGGCCATAAGCTCCAAGGGTTAAAAAATATGAAAGAGGCGATCGTTCCTGAAATATATGATGAAAAAGCCTTTGATGAAAAAGTTAATGTTAAAGACGCCTTAGCCCATGCGCAGGTTCGCGAACTGGCAAAACAAGAAGGAATTTTTCTCGGCATGAGCGCGGGCGCGGCGCTTTACGTTTCTTTAGAACTGGCAAAAAACCTTGAAACCGGGAATATTGTTATAATCGCGCCGGACCGAGGGGAGAAGTATGTCAGTACTGCATTGTTTGATTAATTTATTAATTAAGGCAATAACCCCTTGACAACTTTTTTATGCTGTGCTACTGTATTAACATAGTGATACAAAATTAAGTTAAAATATATGGAAAAATTCAAGTTTAACAAAAAAACCGACGATTTGTTTAAAGCTGTAATTAGCTTAAAAACCGTAAAAGAAGCTGAGGCGTTTTTCCGCGACTTATGCACGCTGGACGAGCTTAAGGAAATGAGCGAACGCTGGCAGATCGCTAGAATGGTAAATCAGGGCCTGCCGTACCGTGAAATCGCCAAAAAGCTGGAAGTTAGTACCACGACGGTCTCGCGCGTGGCGCTTTGGCTTAATAACGGGACAGGCGGTTACCGGCTGGTTTTAAATAGGCAGAATTCTCATCATAACTCTTCAGACGCTTTTAAGAAGAGTTGAGTTTTTATTTTTGTATAATTAGACTTCAACCCTTCTTGAAAGCCAAGAAGGGTTTTTTAGATCTTTAAACAATTTAATTTAGGAGGCGGATATGAAAAACAAAGAGAACATTTTAGAAGAGGGGGATAAAATAATGTTGGATTTTTGTAAGTTAAGAGATTATTTTATTGGACAGGATCAGGAAAAAGGAATTATGCCGGTTGTGGTTCAGCATTGGCTGACTAAGGAGGTACTAATTCTGGCTTATGTCAATCGGGAAGCTCTTAAATATTCACTTCGGCACCACATAGCCGCGTTCTGGTCAACGTCTCGCAACGAACTCTGGGTTAAAGGTTTAACTTCGGGTTGTGTCCTGAAGCTGGTTGAGATTCGGGTAAATTGCGAGCAAAACTCTTTACTTTACCTGGTAGAGCCGATAAAAGGCGAGGGAGCATGCCACACCAAGGAAAATGGAGTATACAGAAAAGATTGTTTTTACAGGAGAATATTATTTAATGGCAAGCAACTTGAAAAAATCAAGGAGGAAAATATCATGAAAAAGTTAATTTTGGGCATACCCAGCGGCAACCTAAACGCCAAGGTGATGGAAATGCTTAAAAAGGCGGGCATCACCATTAATTTCACGGGCCGTAAATTTGAGGCAATAATAAATAATAACTGCCTTTTCAGCCGCGTGATTTTAATGGGATCGCGAAAGATCCCCGGCGCCGTTACTAGAGGGACGATTGATGTTGGCATAACCGGCTATGATCGGGTTAAAGAAAGTAAATCCCGTAAAAAGATCAAGGTAATCCAAAAGCTGAATTTTTCTAAAAATTCAAGCCAAGCGCCGAGAGTAGTCGTCTTTGGCTTCAGAAAAAAAATCGTGGATAAAAAATCAATCATGGTTTCTGCCGAGTATGAGCGCTTAGCCGGAAAAGTATTTAAACGCGCTAAAATTGAATTTTCCGAAGGCACAACTGAAGCGGATGTCGTCAATCGAGCCTTTGATTACGGCGTCTGCATCTGCGACACCGGGCAGAGCTTGCGCGACAACGGGTTGAAAATTTTGCAGGTTATCATGGAAGCGCCGGTAGTAGTTATCGCCAAAAAGGTTACTCCGGAGTTAAAACTGTTCGGCGCGATTTTAGAAAGCACGTTGGAGGCGGAAAAGCGCAGTCTGATAAAACTTGACTGCGCCGCCCTCGCGAAAGACGTCATCCTGCCTTTACTACCCGCGGTTGACGCACCCACAGTCAATCGTTTAAGCAACGGCGATTACGCTATTGAAACCGTGGCGCCCAACAATGAGGTGTTCAACCTGCTCATGAAATTAAAGCCCGCCGGAGCAACCGGAATAATAGTTCAGGATTTTAAAGCCTTATTATAAATCCTGGACCACTCATCATCCGAGGCGCGAGAAGTTAGAAACTTTCTCGCCCTCGGTTTTTTTATTGAAAATTCTTAGAAAATATGGTAAGATTGGCGTATTAATACTAATTCAATTTTATGCCAATAATAAAATTAAGGCCGCAAAAGGTCAGCGATGCTAAGAGATTTTTTGAGATTTTAAATAATGATAATTTCACTTATATCGGAACGCGGCCGAAATCAATCGCGGATGAAAAAAAGTGGCTCAGCGGCAATGCCAAACGGCGAAAAGATAATACTAACCATAACTACGCAATTACGTTTGGCGGAAAAGTAGTCGGTGGAATCGGCATTAAAATAAATTACCATAAAAAATATATCGGAGAAATCGGCTATTTTATAGATGAAAATTATTGGGGCAGGGGCATAGCCAGCCGAGCGGTCAAATTAGTAGAAGCAATTTGCTTCAAGAAACTTAAACTCAAACGGATTGAAATTTTAATGCAGCCAGCCAATATTGCCAGCGAAAAAGTGGCCATAAAAAATGGCTATAAAAAAGAAGGCCGGATGCGGAAAGCGCTAATCAACCGAAGCGGCGAAATGAAGGATTGTTATTTATACGCGAAGGTTAAATAATAATTAATGCTAAGAAAAACATATATTAATTGAGACATCAGTCACTTTAAATTATTTTTATGCTTGATTTTTTAGGTAATTAAATGGTAATATAAATTTGCAAAAATTTATGAAATTAAAAAATAAAGTCGTTATCATCACGGGATCTTCGCGTGGCATCGGAAAAGCAACTGCCATTCTTTTTGTCAAGGAAGGCGCTAAGGTGGTTATTAATTGCAAAAACCATATCGCGGAGGCGCAGAAAGTAGTGAAAGCTATCGGGAAAAATAAGGCCTTTTTTATTCAGGCGGATGTTTCCAGGGAAGAGGACGTTAAACGCCTGGTGTCGGAAACGATGAAAAAGTTCGGCAGGATCGATATACTAGTGAATAATGCCGGAGTTATTTTTAGAGAGGGAGATTGGAAATCTGACGTTGATATCTGGCGCGCGACCATGGACATTAATTTAACCAGCGCCTGGCTGATGATAAGAGAGGTCGCGCCGATCATGATGAAAAAAGGAAGCGGTTCAATCGTAAATATTTCATCCATATACGGTTTTCTCGGCGCTGCGTCCGTATTGCCATATTCATCAGCGAAGGGCGGATTGATTACGTTGACAAAAGCTTTGGCCAAAGAACTGGCACCCAAGATAAGAGTTAACGCAGTCGCCCCAGGAAATGTTATGACTGATATGACAAAAGAAGCCGGCAGGAAAGTAATAGATTTTTTCGAGAAACAAACCCCGCTTAAGCGATCTGCTGAGCCCGAAGAGATAGCGATGGCAATCTTGTTTTTAGCGTCAAACGACGCAAGTTTTATCACCGGTGAACTTCTTACCGTCGATGGCGGTTATTGTCTTAGGTAGAATCTTTATGACTTTATTTTAAAGGTTTAATCTATAATGAGTTGCGGGTTAAAAGCCCGAGCTTATGGAATACAATATGACTTCACAAAATTTAAAAAATCTTTTGGGAATCGAAGAATGCATAAGATATTATCCTCCGAATATTGAAAAAGTTAAAAATTCAGAGACTATATTCCGCAACGATCGGGAGATCGACCTATATATCCATATTCCTTTTTGCAAAACACCTTGCGGATTTTGTCCGTTTAACCAATATCTTTATAAAGAAAGCGAAGTCAAATCTTATCTTTCCATTATTGAAAAAGAAATTAAAATTTTAAAGAGGCTAAATGACCTATCACAATTGAAAATCAAGACATTTTGGATAGGCGGAGGAACGCCCTCGGATTTAAACGAAGAAGATCTTGAAAAAATTTTAAAAATAATCCATAAAAATTTTGACTTGGCTCATATCGAAGAATTTACTATTGAAGCCAAGCCGATTTTAAAACTGTTTACGGCCGCGAAAATAAATTTATTGCATAAATATAAAGTGAATAGAATCAGCGTGGGTATACAGTCGACCAACCAAAAGTATCTTAAGATTTTGGGAAGAGGTTATACGCCAGAAGATGCATTTGAGATGATAAAAAGGGTTAAAAAAAATAAATTTGTTTTAAATATTGATATGATTTACCGTCTTCCTGGGCAAACTCTAGCCGAAGTTTTAGAGGACGTTAAGAGGATAAAATATCTGGGTATTGATCATGTTTCGTGGTTTCCCTACGTCTCTCATCAAGGCACTCCAATGGAAAATCGCATGGCCGAAGGAAAGCGACCGGACAGGGCGGATCGGGATCAATATTTTAAGATGTTCAAAGTCATCATAAAAAGCATGAAATCCGATGGCTATGAGCTGTACACGCCTTATTATTTTTCCAAAGGAAGAAAGTGCCATTACCACATCGGCCGCTGGCGAATGCCGCAACGCGACACTCTAGGGATCGGCGCCGGGGCTTTTTCTTTTTTCAATGGCTGGATTTACGCCAACGCTCACAATGTAAAAGTCTATCAAGAAGCGATTGATAGTGGAAAGCCACCTATCGTGATGGGGAAGAGGCTGGATCAAATAGAAAAAATTACACGTCTCGCGGTGCTCGGAGTAAAGTTTTTTACGATCGATATGGATGAATTTGAAAAATACACAGGAGTAAGGATGGAAGTTTTTTATCAGAAAGAATTAAAGACTCTAAAAAATTTAGGGTTGATCAAAATACGTAAAAACTTGATCGAGTGCACATTGTTGGGTAAGGCGTTTAATAATGATATCGCGATGTACCTTTCGATAGACTCCGCAAAATCGACAAATCAGCCGCAAGCGATACAGCTGATTGGTGATGGTTTATAAAAACCGCGCGGTTGCTTTAAAAAATCATACGGATTAACGAGAAAGATAGACAAAAAAGCTTATAATATTCCATGAAGGATTAATTACGATTCTTAATATCATAAATTTACATGGTTTCAAGTGCAAAAGAAGTCACATTAATTTTTCCTCCGATGCCGCATATAGAAGAAAGGGGAGAAGAGGCGACGTTAAGTGATTTTAAATTAAAAACCTATGATTTGTGGCTTGCCCATATTCTCAAAAAATTTGGTTCTTCTTCAGATTTACATAAAGTCCTGCCGTCAAACGCGAATCCTATTTCGTTGGGACTTTTATGCTTATCGGCGTATTTGAAAAACCGCGGCGTTAAAGTAAAATACATCCATTGTGATTACCTGCGGAATAAAAAGGGATTGACCTGGGATGGTTTGCTTGAGTTCATCATCAGAGAAACCAGCACATCAATCGTCTGTGGATTCTATTCGACGACCCCGATGGTAGATTACGCGATGCAAATCGCTCAATCCATAAAATCAAAAAATCCCGATATAGTCGTCGTGACTGGCGGACCGCACGTGACTTTTGTTGATATCGAAACGATTAATCAGCATCCATATATTGATTTCGTGGTGCGTGGCGAAGGAGAAGAAACATTATACGAAATAGTAAAAAATATAAATCAGGCAGGCAAACCAATAATGGAAATACCCGGAACGACTTATCGCGTTAACGGGCAGGCGAAAAGGGTGCCCGATCGCCAGCTTTTGCCCTCAGATCAGATTCCTTCCCCCGACTTTGATATTTTACCGCAAGATTATAATTTGCTTCTGACCGATATGTATTCCCGGGGTTGTCCTTTCAGATGTAAATTTTGTGCCGAACATAAAGTTTGGAAAAATAGGGTGAGATTCCGTAATCCCGAAATCGTAGTCGAAGAATTAATAAAAATAAGACATAACTTCAATCAGGATCTTATACATCTCGCCGACAGTGAAATAGATGCTTCTCCGGAAAACCTGAAAAAATTGCTGGACGCGATAGAAAACAAAAAATTGGATTGTCGTTTTACGGTCAATCTTCGTCCTGACGCCTATAAGAGGATAGATTCCGTGTTGCTAAAACGCATGATTAAATTGGGGTTTGTGGGATTTTTTATCGGGGTAGAATCAGCGTCTGACTATATGCTTGAACGGATGGGACGAAATTCTATTTTTTCCGATTTCTTGAAGACCCTTGATTTACTGAATAATAACAACGTAAAAGTCATAATCCCATATTTGATGTTAGGTTTTCCGGGAGAAACGGAGGCTACTTTAAAAGAAACCCAAGAAAAATTTATTGAACTTTTAGAAGAAGGGCGGATTTCTTTCTTATTTCCAAAGATATTTATTCCCTATCCGGGGTCTGATCCATATGAGAATCCGGAAGCCTACTCCATAAAAATTTCTAAAAACTGGGAAGAATTTTCCCGGTTCGGTTTTCCGCCGCCCTTTACTTCCCCTTGCCTTTCCAATGAGATCTTGAGCGCGTCAATCATCAGTTTTTATGAAAGAATTTATGATATTATGCGAAGGAAGTCACAGGAATAATAATTTTTAAAATATTATATTTTCAATAATATCAAGACGGTTATTTTATAACCGTTTTTTATATTCTTAGGTAATTATAAAAAAAGAGTTGAATTGACAAAGGATACTTATCTAATGTATAATAAAAAGCTTTAAAGAATAATTCTTTAAAATGAACCTTTAAAATGGAAAGGAGGGATAAACATGGTCTATATCGCGGAAAGCTCGTCTTTGTTTCCTAATCTTAACTATTTTCTGGAAGAACGTATTTATCCCGTAAGCATTTTGGGAGGGGATCGTTTCTGTGATTGGTTTTCTACGGTCCCATCGCCAACTCAGCTCACCACCGATTATACTTTTAAGATGATGCGGTTGTCGTATGAGCTCGGTGTTCGGGGTTTTGAAATCTCATGCCGTTATAACTTGATTGATTCGTTTAAACGGTTGAAGACACGTTTTCCGGAAGCAGTGGGGATTGGAAACCCGAATTGGCGTTGTGGCTACAAACTTGAAAATACGCACCTCTGGGACGTTAAAGATCGTATTATTTTAACGATTATCAAAAAGTTTAATCAGGATAAGACATTGCAAAAAATGTTAGCCACGATTCCCCAAACTCATAGTCTTAGTAGGTTTCTCGTAAAAAAAGAGACCATTCCTTTAACCGACCACGAAATTCAGCAAATTCATATTGATCAAGACATCTGGTTTGATCGGATTAATTTGCTTCGAGGAGTAGCGGATTTTTGTGTGATCGGATCAGACTATGCAGACTGGATGTGCGCTCTCAACCGGTTAGATCTGCTGAGATGGCAGATCAAAACCGTGCGTGACAACGGGATGATTCCTGTCTCAGTATCACATTGGGCAAGTGTAACTATCCCAACGTTAGAAAAAGAAGATTTTGCGGCACATTGGATTTATGCGAACAAGATTTGGATGTATTTAAATCCTGAATCCGCATCAGCCGCAATCCGGGAATCAGCGAAACCGATAACAGCGTTCAAGATTTTGAGCAACATCGAGTTACCGGAGGAAATTGAGTCGACGATTTGTCGGCTGAAGAAACTCGGCGTAAGAAGTTTCATAGTCGGGCTTGAAAACCCGGGGCAGGCAATAAGCACATTACCGAGAGTGATGAGAGCTTTACGTTGCGATAACTAAAATAAAGATAGGAGGAAACAGAGATGAAAGCAGAAAAAGAGGACCCAAAATCGGAGTGGTTGATTATTTCTCCAGATGGATCGATCGTTAAACCGAGCGAGTTCGACTGGAAAGGAAATGACGACCTGAAAGTTTTTTATTCTTATGAAAGTTCCGGATCAAGGGAAGTAAAGGAAGCTCCGGCTCACGTGAAAATGATGCAGCAGATGGAACTGGTCGATTATGAGCCGGCCGCTGATTCCGGAAATTTCCGTTGGCTGCCGAAAGGACACCTAATCAAACGCCTGATGGAACAGCATGCCTCGAAAATCGTCAAAGATTATGGCGGCATGCAGGTTGAAACCCCGATCATGTATGATCTTGATCACCCGCAGCTGTCAAGCTATTTGAAGCGTTTTCCGGCCAGGCAGTATCATCTGCTGAGCGGAGATAAGAAGTTTTTTCTTCGCTTCGCCGCTTGCTTCGGGCAGTATCTGATCATGCACGATATGTGGATAAGCCACCACCATATGCCGGTCAGGATTTATGAGCTTACCCACTACTCGTTCCGTCGGGAGCAGGTAGGCGAACTAGCCGGATTAAGACGTCTGAGAGGCTTCACGATGCCGGATATGCATTCTCTTTGCGCCGACAACGAACAAGCCAAGGAAGAGTTTTATCAGCAATATCTTCTCTGCAAGAAATGGATGAGCGATCTTGAGCTCAATCATGTCATGGCGATAAGAGTTGTTGATGAATTTTTCCAAAAAAATCGCGATTTTGTTCTGGATATTGTCAAAGACTTCGGCCGGCCGGTATTGTTTGAGGTTTGGAGAGAGAGATTCTTCTATTTCATCCTCAAATTCGAGTTCAACGTTATAGATGGGCAAACCAAGGCAGCGGCTCTTTCGACGGTGCAAATTGACGTCGAGAATGCAGAGAGATTCGATATCCATTATGTCGATAATAACGACGAACGGCAACTCCCACTGCTTCTGCACGCGTCGATCTCCGGGTCGATAGACCGAAATTTGTACGCTCTTTTAGAGCAGCAAGCAAGGAAAGCCAGCGAAGGAGAAGTCGCTAAGCTGCCCTACTGGCTGTGCCCGGTTCAGGTTCGCTTGTTGCCGGTGGCGGACAGGCATCTTCCACGATGTTTAGAGATCGCTTCGCAGTTGCACGCGAGGGTGGAAGTCGATGATCGCAAAGAAACTGTCGGCCGCAAAATCCGCGAGGCCGAAATCAACTGGGTGCCTTTTGTCGTTTTGATCGGTGACAAAGAGCTTGATAGTAAAATGATCACTGTCAGGGAAAGAGGTGTCCCCGGGCAGAAAGAAGCCCTGATTCTGGATTTCTCGAGGAATCTTGATCAGCTTCAGGAGGACAAGCCGTATGAGCCGCTATGTTGGCCCAGGCTTGTTTCAAAACAGCCTCGTTTTCGTTAAGTGTTGCAGGGGGGGGGATATTATCATTCCCCCCCTTTTTCTTTTAAGCGCTCTATCGTATAATGTATTTAGCGGCAATATTACACCATAATTTGATTTCAGATACCGGAAAAATAATTTTAAAATATTATGAGAGGTAAGTCTGATAAAAAATATTATATAATGGATTTATCTGCTTCGGTCACGTCGATAGGAGAATATAAATTCGACAAAACAGAAACATATTTAAAATCGCTTGTGGATAGTGAGTGTTTTTTTAAAAATGCAAAGTCAGCCAATAAAAAAGCCAAGCTTGAAAAGATGATTAATGATTTGGGTTTTGAGTGGGACCCGTTATCGGAATCCGGTCACATGAGACAATTGCCGTATGCCACGACTATGAAGGAAGCAATCGAGAAACATAATTGGCTGGTCGTTGAGAATTTTTGTGACGGGCTAGGCCTTCCATTATATCGGGTCAGCGGCGGCGAATTATTCGATGTCAACTCTCCGGAAGTAAAAAAGCAAATTTCATTGCTTTCCAAAAGCTCCGGGATATATGGGTCAGATCAATATAATGTTTTTATCAACAAAAAAGAGCGAATATTGAGATATAATGCCTGTATACAAAAGCTTTCCATGGCTAAGAAATTAAATTTTTATGATAAAGATCTTCCGATAGCTCTTTTTGAAATATCCAAGAGTTATAGATTTGAAAAAGAGAATGAGCTACGGCTATGCAAAAGGACGCGGAGTTTTCTTATTCCCGAGCTCGATGTCATTAATGATAGTATGAGGTCGTCATTAAAATTAGCCCTGTCCGCTCATGCGAAAATATCGGATGAAATACAAAAATTTGATTCAGAATGTGAATTATTATGCAGCGTGACGCAGGATTTTTTTAAAGAAAATTTTGACTTTTTAAAAATAATAGCGAAATCCATAAATAAGCCGATTCTGCTGGCAGTTTATCAGGATGCTTGCTGCAAAGACGGAGTAAAAATCGATATCGAGTATAATGTATTTGATAGTTTAAAATTACCCGTGGAGATCGCGACTTGTCTGGTAGATGACGGTTCGTCGGTATTCTCGCTTGATTTAAAATTTAAAACGAAAAGCGGGATTAAAAAACCCGTATCTATGCTGCATGTTGTTTTCCCCTTCGGGTCGATCGAACGTTCCGCGTATTTTTTAATCGACAGGGCGATTAAAAAGGAGGCGAAAGACGGTTTTGGACAATTACCTTTTTGGGTTTCTCCGATACAGGCCAGGATACTGGCTTACGATAATGGCTCTTCGGAAGTGGCCGAAAAGCTCGCGCAAGAATTAAATTCATTAAATTTCAGGGTTGACTTTGATGACAGAAAAATAAATTATAATGCTAAAATAAAAGCAAGAGATTTAAATTGGATACCCTACATGATAACGGTCGATAAAAATATCAATGGTTTACGAAATTTGATTGTTGACCAAAGATTAAAAAAAATTTCGGGGAAAATCATGAGCCAGGACGATTTGATCAAAGAAATGAGAGCGGAAGACGGCGGAGGCGTAACTGTTCCGCGGTATGCGCCGATGCGATTATCAAAGAGAGTAATTAATAATAAATAAAAATGGCGCGGTTGTCGAGTGGCTAGACCTGAGCCTGCAAAACTCTGTACGTAGGTTCGAATCCTACCCGCGCCTCAAAGACAATTAATTATTAAATTGAATCCTATGTCTGAAAAATACAAAAAGGTAGTTGTATTGGACTCGGTTATTTTTTATCCTGAACACAGGGATCGGTTGAATGAAATCGCCGAAGAAGTTGTTGAGTATAATACATGCAAAAATGAAGAGGAAGTTTTGGAAAGGGTCAAAGGCGCCGATTGCATAATCAGTTGTTGGGTAAACGTTTCGAACAGGGTGATTGATGAAAATCCACAGTTAAAAACGATTGCTTTTTGGACTCATGCCTATGAGCATAGGATCGATAAAAATTACGCCGTCAAGCACAGTATACACGTTCCCTGCATTCCCGATTATGGAACTGACGCGGTAGCGGAATTGGCGTTTATCGGTTTGTTGCAGCTTTATAAGAATAATGAAAACGCTTTAGGCATAACTTCTTCAGACAACCCAAGGCATCTGCAAGAGGAAATCATGGCCAAAGTTACTGATGATGTCAGAAAATTCAATAAAAATTGGCGTGACAATCTAAGAGGTTCATGGGTTCATGAGTATGTTAAATCCGGAAAATTAAAAATTACCAGCCCAGATGAATTTAAAGAAGAAACTCTAAAAGGTTTGACCGTCGGTTTGTTAGTGAATGAAAATCTTAAGGAAGATTTATTTAAGATAGCCAGCCAAGGCTTTCACATGAACGCGATCTATAGCTTGAATGATTTGCAACACGCGCTAAACATCGCCTATAGGCCGATAGATAGCCTATTGAAAGAAAGCCATGTTATCATCTATGATTCAAGATTGGTAAAAGAAGAAATAAAGGATAAGATCAATCAAGGAGATTATCAGTCCGTCATAGATGTGGCCAAGATTGTTCCGTCAGGGGAATCCTTAATGAATAAAAAAATCGGCATTATCGGTCTCGGCCGGATCGGCGGTAGGGTAGCGCAAATCGCTAAAGACGGTTTTAACATGGACGTTTCCTATTTTTCGATCACTCCAAAAACGAAACTTGAAGAACAATATAATCTAAAATTCAAACCGCTAGAGAAAATATTGACCGAATCAGATATCATAACTTTCCATCTGCCACATGTCGGAGCGGAAAAATTTATAACCAATGAAATGATCGATATGATTCCTAAAAAAACGACCGTGGTCAATGTCAGCGTCGGCAGCATATTTCAGGATCAAAATTATTTTTTGAACCGTTTTAAAGAAGATGATTTAAACGGATATATAGATGTCTATGATACTTTACCGCCGAGAGAGGAATTACGAGATCGCAAAAAATATCTTATAGCTACCTACCGTTCGGGCTGGAGAACCAAATCAACGATAGGGCTAAAAACTCATAAATTGTTAACTAGGTTGAAAGAAGGCTTATATAAATAATCATTTTCGCTCAGACGAATCAATGAGTTACATGATTATTTTAATTGGATCGGTTGTTTGTTTTTACGAATGAAGTGCCGGGTGTAATTTTTTATTAAGTTCCATCCGTTCAGCCAAATATTTCACTATTTTGCAATTATTTTCGCATTTTCCCATCAAATCACCGGTTTCATTGACCACTTGGCCGAGACAACCGCCGGCGCAATTGTATATGTATTTGCAGTCTTTACAGGTTTTTTCTTTAAGATTCTCGGCGCATCTAGATCGAACTTTGGCTATAGCTTTTTCATCATAAATAATGATATCTTTCTTCGGAATATATTTTCCATAAATCAATTGTTGTAACGGGACTGAAGAGTATTCGGGTCCCAGTTGAGTAAAATCGCAGCAAGTGACATAACCATCGGTCGTTAAGTGCGGACATGGGGTGCAGGCCCTGCAGGCATGCCTTGTCTGTTCGTCAAAATTTACTATACACATGGTGTTATACCACACGCCAAGTTTTTTCGCGTATTTGTGGGCGATAAGAAAATTTTTAGCGAATTCGATCGGGTCCCAGTCGAAGACATTGCTTGATTTTTCTCCGATTGGAGCGAACGCGGGGAGGACATTTATATATCTTATTCCCAGCTTATGAAAATATTTAACTATTTCAACCTGTCGCTTCATCGTCAACGGCGTTAAAGTAACTCTGACGCCGGCTTGCATCGATTTATTTTTCGCGAAATATTTAAGATTATTTTCGACGACCGCGGAAGTCGGCTGATTGGTTGCTGTCGGCCTCTGAAGGTTATGGACTTCAGACGGACCGTCACACGAAACCCATAAAATATTTACGTTATCATTAATCCAATTAGCGATATTTTTTAAAAAGAAGCCGTTAGTTTGCAATTCTACCGTTAAAGGTCTGTCGGATTTATCGCCGGCATAATTTTTTATTTTTTTTATCAATTCAAACTCTAATGTCGGTTCGCCGATTCCATAGAATCTTATGTGTCTGCTCGCGTTATCTCTGAAAAAATCATCAATTCCCCGTTTGGCAAAATTGAAGTCCAGAGTTTGGTGCTCTTTTTTCATGTTCTGGCTTTTGTAGGTATAACAATAGATACATCTAAGATTACATTTGGTGGTTATGAAAAAAGAAATCATTTGTTTTCTTACGTGTGCCATAATATTTTGTCAATAATATTTTTATTATCCGGCCGATGCCTATGTTTAATTTCTTTCTTTAATCTTCTTCAAGATTTTTTTAATAAATTCTTCTTTATTGATCTCTCTGGTCGTTTTTTCTCCTCTGTCTCTAACCGCCAGTTTATCAGATCCTGCTTCCCGGTCGCCGATCACTAGCATGTATGGCACTTTTTCGGCCACGGCTTTCCTGATTTTATTACCAACGGTTTCATCAAATTCATCAATTTCGACTCTTATATTATTCTGTTTGAACTCATCCGCTAATTTGCGGCAAAATTCCACGTGAGCCGATCCTACTGAAACTATTTTGACCTGTACGGGAGAAAGCCAGACGGGGAATGATCCCGCGTAATGCTCAATCAGGATTCCCATGAATCTTTCCGGCGATCCGATAATTGCCCGATGGACCATAACCGGAGTTTTTTGTTTGCCGCTTTCGTCAATATAAGATAAACCGAATCTTTGGGGCATTATGAAATCAAGCTGTATGGTAGATAATTGCCATTCACGGCCTAGCGAATCTTTAGAGATTAAGTCCATTTTCGGTCCATAGATAGCCGCTTCTCCCTCCGCTCGATAATAATCTATTTTATTTTCTATAAGAATATTTTCCAGTAATTTTTGGGATTTTTCCCAAGTCGGCGCGTCACCCAAATATTTTTCCGGCTGTTTAGGGTCCCAAAGCGAGAGTCTGATTTTGTAATTCATGCCAAAAATTTCCATCGCTTTATTGATTACCGAAAGGACTGAAGAAAATTCATCCTTTATCTGATCTTCCCGACAAAAACTATGGCCGTCATCTTGGCAAAAACATCTTAAGCGCGCTAAACCGTTTAATTCTCCGGGCTTCTCATCGCGATAAAGATTCGCGAAATCAGCTATTCTCATAGGCAGATCGCGATAACTTCTCATTTCAGAAGCGTATATCTGGGTATGTTGCGGACAGTTCATGGGCTTAAGAAAATATTCTTCATCAGTATAGTTGGAAACAACCCGGAACATATCTTCGCGGTATTTTTCATAATGTCCGGAAACTTTGAATAATTCAGCCTTGTTCATGTTCGGCGTATGTACTTCTTCGTAACCGATGGCCATTTGCAGTTCATTGATGTATTTTACGATTTCGCGTCTTAAGACGGTTCCTTTAAAAGTATAAAGCGGTAAGCCGGGTCCGACCAATTCTGAAAAAACGAACAACCCCATTTCTTTACCCAGCTTCTTATGGTTTCTTTTTTCAGCTTCACCAAGCATAAGTAGACAATTATCCAATTCTTCTTTGGTTTCGAATGCCAGTCCGTAGATTCTAGTAAGCATTTTATTTTTTTCATCTCCGCGCCAATAGGCTCCGGCAAGTTTATTCAATTTAAAGCTGCCCTTGGTGATTTTGTTGGTTGATTCCACGTGCGGACCGCGGCAGAGATCGGTAAAATTCCCAAGTTTATAATAGCTGACGGTTTTTTCACCGGTCTTGATCAACTCTAGGACAAGTTCTTGTTTATATGGCTGCTCTTCCGCCTTTTCTTTCGCTAGCGCTGCTTCTGTACTCATTTCCGATTTTTCAAATTTAAGATTCTGCTTTAGCAGGTGTTGCATCTTTTTTTCTATCTCATTTAAATTTTCTTCGTTTATTTTTATGTCGCCAAAATCAATATCATAATAAAAGCCGTTATCGATTGCCGGACCGATAGCGAATTTTGCTTTTGGCCATAGCTCGAATATCGCGGCGGCCATGACGTGGGATAGAGAATGGCGCAACATTTCTAAATTTGAGTCGTTGGTAGTTTCTTTTGTCATATATTTATTTATTATTAAAAAACCTCGTCTCAATCTCGAAAAAAATCGAGACTGGGACGAGGTTTCAAGACTCGCGGTTCCACCCAGTTTCTCAAGAATACTCTTGAGCGCTCATGCTTGTCCTAATAGCTTAGCCCAATAAATTGAGAAATTCTATGGTTGGTAGCCATAGCAATCGCTTTAGGATATTTATATGATATATCATTATTTTTATGTTGTCAAAAATAAGCAAATGCATTATTGACAAAAATGGTAAGGAAGCTATAATTAAAGTGACCTTGAAAATCAATCTGATCGTTGACGGAAAATAGTAAGCAATATCTTGGCTTCAAAGCGAGTCGGGTAAAGGTGCGAGCCCGATAGGCCGAATATTGCTGAACGCGCTTCCGGAGATCGCCGGCTGAAATTAAGTAGGCTGGAGCGGGTTGCTACCGCAGGCAAATAGCTTAATGAGCGCTCCGATTATTAATCGGGGAATCAGGGTGGTACCACGAGCAAAACAGCCTCGTCCTTGAATAGAATTTTTTCTATTTAAAGACGAGGTTTTTTTAATATCATATGGCAAAAATAAAATATTAAACATAATAAGCAGACGCCGCGCGACTCAAACTTCATTGAGGCTGTTTGTTAGTGTCTAAATATCCATCTTTATAAACTATCAAGCGGCCTCAAAAAGGCCGTTTTTTAGTTCATTAAAAATGAAAGGAGGTGAAATCGCGTGTAATCGGGAAGCGTAAAGCGTAAACTTAATAACCGGCAGAAATCTAAAGTAGAAAGGATATTGATTATGAAGATAAATATCAGGAATGCGGTTGTGGATGATATATCAAAGATCAGGGACTTGATCAAACTTTACGCGCAAGAAGAACTGTTGTTGCCGAAAAGTAGGGCTGAGCTGGCGGTCATGCTGCCGAATTTTTTGGCGGCCGACTATGACGGACAATTTTCCGGCAGCGTGGCTTTCAAGGTCGGTGAGGATGAAAAAGCGGAAATAGTTTTCTGGGTCGTCGACAGGAAGTATTTTAACCATAGCATAGGTTCGATGCTGATTTCAGCGGTGATGGAGAGAGTAGAGGATTTAGGCATAAAAACCGTCTATACTCTGACCTTGCGTCCCAACACTTTCGAGAAGCCCGGATTTAAGGTCGTCAGCATGGAGATGCTGTCCAAAAAGGTCTGGACGGATTGCATCCGCTGCCCGCGGAATATCGCTGTGCCCGGTTCGGTGGATTGCAAAGAAATCGCGCTGATCAAGAACCTTTGATAAAAATGGCCTGAATAAAATCAGGCCTTTTTTATTTTAAAATTAGCCAATCATTGACAAAACAAGCATTTTCCGCTATTATAAAAGTGTTATTCTAAATAACACTTTTTAATTTGTTTTTAACTCTTGTGTGTTAGAAATAAAAGAAAAATTGTTATTGGCTGATGGTTTTATTATTTAAAATCGTTAGTGGTAGCAAAAATGCTCATTAAAACATCTTGGAAAGGTGCAAACATGAAGAATAGGCAATAAGTAAAAAGACGTTATTAACTCTAAGAAAGGGAGGTGGTACGATGTTACAGTATTATAATGAGGGAGTGATCAAAAATCACGCGTTGGTAAAAATGGACGACGAAATATCGGTTAATCAAGCCACCGACAGCTTGGAGTCGGGGAAAAAACTTCGTTATCAGTTAGCCGAAGTTTTTGTGTACATAGGTTGGCCGGTATTAATCATGTGGGTAATTACGAGTATAGCAACCGAACTGAATAAGGCCATAGTTGCGTCTCTGGGTTTTGCAATTTTTGCCTGGCCGTACATTAAGGTGGCGGCTATTGGTAAAATAATTGCTCAATTAAAAAAAACCAGAAATCCGCGCAAAGTAATAAGATCGTCAAGCTTTTGGTATGACGGTTTTATGTTCGTCGGCTCGCCGATGCTGCGCGAAATAAGACAATACTCGGCTTTCTCGCGGTCGCTTGACGTCATCTATAATGTCTTCGGACGTTTTGGCGTCCAGCCTCAAAAATTCGTTGGCGAATGGTCAAGGGTTACGTCTTATTCTTGGCTGAACACGTTAGTGAAAAGGTGGAGTTTGTTCTGGGTAGATATGCCGGTTGCTCAAGACGTTCGAACTCGACTGGAGATTGTTACGGAGCAATACCATAAAACTATCAGAGGACTTGCCTTAAGCCAGCCTGATAAAACCATTCACATTCTGGAGGTTGCCGGAGGACAAATTCAGGCCGTGATTATGGGTATCGCGCGCGCTAAAAGCGAGGGAATTAAATTCGACTATCAGGTTGTATCAATTGAACCCGATAAGGTTTTTTCCAAGCCTAGGGCGTTGGAGCTGATTCAGTATTTCGGACTTGATGAGAAAAGCTTTACCTTCATTAGATCAGGCGTCTCCATTACTGACACCGAAAAATGTGTCAGTGGTATTTGCCTGAGCAACGGCTTTGACCATTCAAAGTTCGATATGGTCGTGTGCATCGGATTAGGCGATTATTTCTACACTCACCAAAGCATTGTTAAACTATTGAAAAGTTTCGACGGCTGTGGTAGTCAAAAAATAGTTACCTGTAATATTTCCGATAACTGGGTGGAGAGATGGTTTCTCCATACCCTGATTCAATGGCCGAAAATGAAGTATCGGTCACTCTACGCCTGGGAGTCAGCTTTATCTGAGGCCTACGAGAACAGAAATATAAGCATTATCCAGACACCGCATAAAATATTCAATATCGCGGTAATTGAATAACATCAACGGGGGCAAATTTCATTTATTCTGAAGATTGCCCCTTTTTCTTATCCAAAAATATATATTATGCTATAATTGATATATAATTTGCCTCTATGAATTTTTATACTCTATCAGCGATAATTAATGCCCTGACCAGCCTGATTCTTGGCATTATTATTTTACGAAAAAAGAAATCTAATATTAATATAAGTTTTATTCTTTTTTGTTTTAGCGTGACTTTTTGGAGTATCGCTTATTTTCTTTGGCAAGTATCGGATAATTCGGAAAGCGCATTATTATGGTGTAAGATTTTGACAGTCGGTTCCATTTTCATTCCTTTATTTTATTTCAGATTTACAATTTTTTATTTAAACGCGTATGAAAAAATATATAATAGGATTTTATTATATATAGGATATTTATCGGCTTTGTTTTTAGCCTTGATATCCCCGACTTCCTTATTGGTTAAAGATATGTCAGCCAAATTAGTTTTTAGATTTTGGCCTGACGCGGGAAGTTTTTATTGGCTATTTTTATTAATGTTTTTCGGTTTTGTTGTTTATTCAGTGTCCCTGTTTATAGGTAGCTATGGCGATGCGTCAGAAATAAAGAAGCAGCAAATTAAATTTCTTCTTTTTGGCACCGGTTTAGGTTTTCTAGGAGGTTCGACTAATTTTTTATTATGGTATAACATACCCATTTTGCCCGTTGGCAATATATTAGTGTCTCTATATGTTATTTTAACCGCCTACGCCATTGTTGTGCATCGCCTGATGGATATAAAAATGGTCATGCGCAGATACTCGGTATTTTTAGCTTCGTTATCCGTAGTATTAGTACTGGCCACGGCCGTAAAATATTTAGCAGAAACATATTTTTACGATTATACCAGCTGGGCCGACCCGCTGATTTTAGTAGCGGCTCTTTTTATCTTCCCGCCGATCAGGAATTATTTTTACCGTTTGGCCAATAGGTATTTTTTCTCCTCTTTATATGATAGCGGCGAAGTCATCGCCTCGCTGTCGGATAAGCTGCGCACTACTTTAGAAACGGAAAAAATCTACGATTTTATTTACCAGATTCTGACCAACGCGTTTCATGTTAAGGCTTTCGGCTTATTAATCTATAGCGAAGCGGACAAAAATTTTGTGGCCGACTATAATAATGGCTTTACCTTGAATAAGCAGAAAAGTTTTCCTGAAGACAAAATATTAAACGAGATGTTTATTAAAAAAAACCAGCCGATTATTACCGAAGACGCCGGCCATACGCCGGAGTTAAACGGCAATCAGACCATTGAGATGTTAAAAAAAATCGGCGTGGAAATTTTAGCCCCCCTAAACGTTAAAGACAAAACGATCGGCCTGATCGCTTTGGGCAAAAAAGAATCAGGCGACATGTATAATGACGAAGACTTAAAAGTATTGGAAGTGGCGGGCGCGCAAACCGCCATCGCTTTGGAAAACGCTTTGCTTTATAAAGAAACCAAAAATTTCAGCTTGAAGCTGGAAAAAGAAGTGGAGCGGGCCACGCGCGACTTAAAGAAAGCCAACATCCAGCTTAAAAAACTGGACGCGGCCAAGTCCGAATTTATTTCCATCGCTTCGCACCAGCTAAGGACGCCGCTGACCGTCATCAAGGGCTATATTTCCATGATGCTGGAAGGCAATTTCGGCCCCTTAACCAAGCCGGAAGAGGAGTCGCTCGGCAAAGTTTTTGAGTCAAACGAGCGGCTAATCCAGCTAGTGGAAGACCTGTTAAACATTTCCCGCATTGAATCAGGGCGGCTACAGTTTAATTACAAAGAGACGGATTTAAATAAAATGGCCGAGAGCGTGGTGGACGAGCTATCAACGAACGCTAAAAAGAAAAATTTGATTTTAGAATATAAAGCGCCGGCCGAAGCTCTGCCAACGCTTAAGCTGGACGACGAAAAAGTCAGGCAGGTCGTCATGAACTTAGTTGATAACGCCATTAAATATACTAAAGAAGGCAAAGTTACCGTAACGGTCGAACAAGCGGGCAATAAGCTTCATTTTTGCGTGGCCGATTCGGGCATGGGCATCAAGCCGGAAGATATGCCGAACCTGTTTAAGAAATTCTCGCGCGGCACCGGCACCTCGCTCATCCATACCGAAGGCACCGGCTTAGGGCTTTATGTGGCGCGCATGATGATTGAGGCGCATAAAGGCAAAGTCTGGGCCGAGTCGGACGGCGTCGGTAAAGGCTCTAAATTTTGCTTTGAACTGCCGGTGAAATAGTTTTTTGACTATAATTTTTAGGTTTGCTATTATACTAAGACTAATAACTTTTAATTAAAAAACATGAAGAAATTAATACTTTTGAGTTTGCTTTTGGCGCTGTTTCTAGCCGGCTGTTCTCTTAATATTCCTACTGCCAAAAATGTCAAGAAAAATTTAAAACCGGAAGAGGCGCAAGCCGCGGCGGAAAAGTTCATTAATGAAAATTTACTGCCGTCAAACGTTAAAGCCACGGTAAAAAGCGCGGTTTTAGAAGGCGATGTTTATAATATCAGCTTAAACGTCGGCGGCAAAGACTATACTTCTTACATGACCCGCGACGGCGGCAAGTTTTTTCAATCAGGCATAGACACAGCGACTTACGCCCAGGAAAACGCGGCTAATCAGGCCCAGGCGCCGGCCGATGATTCCCAGGCCCAAGCCCCGGCGGAAAACGTTCCCAAAAGCGATAAGCCTAAAGTTGAGCTCTTCGTCATGACCCATTGCCCTTACGGCCTGCAGGCGGAAAAAGGCATTTTGCCGGCCTTCGCGGCTTTAGGCGCTAAGGTTGACTCAAGCATTAAATTCGTCCATTACTTCATGCATGGCGATAAGGAAGAGCAGGAGACTTACAATCAGGTTTGCATCCGCGACCAACAAACGGCCAAATACAGTAAATATCTGGAATGCTTTACGGTTTCGGGCGATGGCGCGGCCTGTCAGGCCAGCGCCGGTATTGACCAGGCCAAATTAAAAAGCTGCGTCGCTTCCAAGTCCAAAGAAATTTATAAAGCCGACTCGGCGGCCAGCCAGGGCTACGGCGTACAGGGCAGTCCGACTCTAGTGATTAACGGCGCGCAGTCTAGCGCCGGCCGCGATGCCGCCAGTTATTTAGCGGCCATTTGCGCGGCCTTTAATAACGCGCCGGCTGAATGCTCCGCTCAGCTTAGTAGCGCTTCGCCATCGGCCGGTTTCGGCGCAGGCACGGACGCGAGCGGCGCGGCGGCCGGTTGCGCGCAGTAAAATTTAGTAAAAATATTTATTTAAAAGACGAGATCGCGAGGTCTTGTCTTTTTTTAATATAAAAAAAGAGGCAACTGTCGCGCAGATTGCCTCGGTTAAAGCCGTTAGGCTATAATTTTTTGTTTTTAAAACATCTCTCGATGTCCTCTCCTTTCATAAGTTTAAACATGACTCCGGCAGCTCGAGCCGCTTCCTCATCCTCCTGACTGTCGCCGATCATCAATGTTTCGGAAGGCGCGATTCCCAATTCATAGCAGATAGCTATAATTCCTTCCGGAGACGGTTTAAGCGAGATCAAATTTTGCCAGGTCTTAATGACGCTAAAATAACTTTTTAGGCCGTTTAGAGCGTAATCTAGCGACCGCAGGCTGTTGCTGGAAAGAATCGCTATTTTCCTGGTCTGAGCCAGCTGCGGAATAGCTAGACGCACCCAGTCATATAGAACTATTTTGTCTTTGTTTACCAGGAACATTCGGTTATCTATTTCATCCAGAATTCGATTATTGGAAATATCAACCCCCCAATCTAGCAAGGTCAATAACCAATTTGATTTTTCAAACTTAACTGTCCCGGCTAAGTCCAGATCTTTCACGAATCCCTTAAGTATAGATGCCGGATATTCGCTGGATACATTCGGCGCCATGGGCCCGTTGAAGTCTAATATCAACAATCGAATATGGTCATACTTGAAGCTCATATCAGTATATCTCCCTTCTGTGGTTGAGCCAAAAGTTAAGACGTTGGTCTGAAACCGCCGAAATTAGGCCCGGTGTTACCCATGCTGGCCGGGTCATCGTCATAAATTCCGCAATCTATCCTGGAACGAGCCGGAGCGCCTCGTTTAACCAGCTCTAGGGCGAAATAATCCGCGTCCTCGATGGTTGCCGGTATGATAAAACCGTAAGGTGCCAGATAGTTTTTCTTACCCTGATCGGAAAAGGGCATGACCTTGACATCAAACCATTCCCATAAGCCATTAAATTTTTTGATAATCATCTCAATGTCTTCGGGGCTGTCATTGAATCCGATAATCAAGAGCCACTGAATCGTTACTTTTTTGTCTCTTAATTTGGCGAATTCAAGCAACAGTTCGATAGTTTCATCAATTGATTGCCCTTCAGTTCCCGGCAAGAACCATTCCCGCAGATCCTGAATTAAGGTATGCAATGACCAGTAAATCCTTACGGGCAAGCGTTCGGGATACTCTTTATAGGCTTTAATAAACTGCTTAAATATTCTGACGTTGCCGATAGTTGAGATGACGAAAGATATCTGCGACCCAAAGGTCTGGAATAAGATAATGAAAAGCCTCCAGACCTTTTTCCAGTTATAGATAAAATCTCCTTCGTTGGACGTACTGATGCAGATTTTCCGGTTTTGCCAATTTTTGGCATGAACCGAAGTCAGTCCGTGCAAAACCTGGCTGATCATCTCAACCACTTTAAGCTGTCTGACATTAGTTCTAAATAGTCCGAAAAAGCAATGCAGACAGCCAGCGAGGCACCCATATAACACGGCGATGCAGATGTCGATTGTATCTCCGTGGCCGACGTACTCGTCATAAACGACGAAGCGGGTATCACGGCCTTCGGGATCCTCCAATCTGCCGGTGATGCTTTCCCGCATGGGGTTTTTAGTGTTCCTATGCAGCCCCGTAATCAGGTTCTTAAAAGGCAGAAGATCGTTAATGCTTCTGGTCTTCTGCTCCAACTCTCCTTGTTGGTGTTCTATCTCCCAGAAGTTCATGATTACGGGAACGAACTGCTCCGGCCGTAAGGTTTTCTCAATGCACTGGATTTCCCTAAAAGAACTTCTAAAGCAGAAAGTTGATTTGGGGGAGGCAGTCATTAAGTACACCAAGACCTTGGAATAGCGCTTCTTGATCTTTTTGGCCAGATCGATGCCTCGTTCCGAGCCAAGATCAAAATCAATCAAGGCGATATCCACGTGATTATCCAGAATAGTTTCAGCTTCGCGTGAATTTTCGGCCGTTGAAACCTTACAGCCTGCGTCTTCAAACCACATGCCAATCGATAGCCTTTCGCTTAGCCTGTCATCAACAATCAAAATTCTCGGCAGTTTCTTGCCTTGCTTCTTGGTTTTCATCTTCCTCCTCCTTTTCGCCCATAAATTGTAATGAGCAAGCGTTTGTTTTTATTTTATTATTTTATTTTTTATTTAATTAATATTAGCCGGCAAGCGCACGGTAAAGGTAGAACCTTGATCCAGCTGGCTTTTAACGATTATCTCGCCCTGATGCGCTTCGGCGATTTTTTGGCAAATCGCCAGTCCCAGGCCGGAGCCGGCCTCGCCGGACATCTTCGCCTGGTCGGCGCGGTAAAAACGGGAAAAAATATAAGGTAAATCGCGTTCCGCTATGCCTAAGCCGTTGTCTTCAAAATGTATCTTAATCGCGCCGGCCGTATTTTCCAGCCAGATGTTTACCAGTCCGTTCGGCCGGCCGTATTTTATGGCGTTGCCTAAAATATTGGTAAATAGTCTTTCCAGCTGCCTGGTATCGCCGCCGATTTCCAAATCATCAAAATTATTTCTAAAATTTATGGCGATATTTTTTTGCTCGGCGATAACGTTAAGCGCCAAGACGATTTTATTAAGTAGGCCGGTTAGGTCGATTTTTTGATACTCAAGCTTTTTTACCCCCGAATCCATGGTGGCGAGCAGGGTCAGGTCGGACAGCAAGCCGGCAATATATTCAACCTGATTTTTTATCAGACTTAAATTATTGGCCAAAGCGGTATTAGCCTCGCCTAAGCGCATCCGTGCCAAATCGGCATTACCCATGATCACGGCCAGGGGGGTTCTTAATTCATGAGAATAGTCGGCGATGAACTTGGCTTTAAGCTTCAGGGCGTAATTCAAGTCTTCGTTTATTTTGTTTAGCTCCTCGGTCCTGGCTAAGACTTTGTTTTCCAGCTCGCTGTTTATGGCTTCAAGCTTTTTGTTGGTTTCAAAAACTTCGCTGTTGTCCAAGGCCATGGAAAGGCAGCCGGTTATTTCGCCGCCCGCGCCTCTTAACGGCACATGGATAAGGTTTAAATATTTAATTTCGCCTTTTGAGTTGACGGTGCGGCAATTGATTTTATTAAATGGCGTGCCGTCGGCTAAAAGTTTTTTCAGCGGTTCGCATAAGCCTTCGTTTATGAAAAATGGCAGCTTGAAGACGTCGCGGCCCAGGGGGGAGGAGGAACCGGAAAAATTATAAAAATGCTTGTTAACCGAAGTTAAAATGCCGTTTTTGTCTATGGTAATGATACTGCAGGGCGCGGTGTCCAGGATTTGCTGGTTGAAATCCGCCAAGGCTTTTAGGTCTTGCTGATTTATTAAGTTATTATTTCCCATAAAGCTTAATTTTTAGATTATTATTATAATATAACTTGATTTTTTTGGCAAGGGGGCGCTTGAAAAAAATGGTTGAATAGGGTATAACTTATTTACATGAACCATGGGCAATTTTATGCGCGACATCTTAAATAAATATTTGTCATCCAATGATTTAACCGAAAAGCAGGCAGTCAGGCTGATAATTTATTTTTTCGGCTGGGCTGTTATTTTATCGGCTATTTATTTTATCAGCTTAAAAAATTATCTTTTGTTCCATATTCTAGCCGAGCTTTTCAGCATCATTATCGCTTACACCTTATTTACCATCGCCTGGAATTCGCGCAAGATAACAACTAATAATTTTCTTTTGATCATCGGCATCTCCTCTTTATTCGCCGCCTCCATTGATTTTGTCCATATTTTGACTTATAAAGGCATGGCCATATTTCCCGGCCTGAGCGCCAACATCGCCACCCAGCTTTGGCTGGCGGCCAGGTATTTGCAATGTCTGTCAATTCTCGCCGCGGCTTTTTGGCTTTACCGGGGCAAAAGAAAACCAGGCGAAGCCGTTATTATTTTTTTCTTTTATCTGGCGCTAACCGCCGTCCTAATGTTAAGCGTATTGTATTGGCAAAATTTTCCCACGGCTTTTGTTGAAGGAAGCGGCTTAACGCCGTTTAAAAAAATATCAGAATATATCATCTCCGCCATTTTATTAATTTCCCTGCTGCCGCTCTATAAAAAGAGGCAAGAATTCAGCCAATCGGTATTCGGCCTGATCGTTTCGGCCATCGTGGTGATGATTTGTTCCGAACTTTCCTTTACGCTTTATCTAGATCCATACGGGCTGTTTAATAAAATCGGCCATTTTTTAAAGATCATTTCCTATTATTTGCTCTACCGTGCCGTGATAGTCGCTAATTTTAAAGATCCGTTTGAGACTATGTTTAAAAAATTAAAAGAAGTTGATAAAGCCAAATCGGAATTTATTTCTCTGGTGGCGCATCAGCTAAGGACGCCCTTGTCTACCATCAGCCTGACGGCCGAGATGCTGACGCGCGGCCTGGCCGGAGAAATTAATGATAAGACCAAGCTTTACCTGGAAAATATCGCGACCTCGGTAAAAGGCATGTCTGAATTGATTGATACTTTTCTTAATATTTCAAAAATAGAAATGGGTACTTTCCCGATTAACCCCGCGCCGGCTGATTTAATCAAAACGGTTGATGGCATTCTAACCGACCTCGAGCCTCAGATAAGTAATAAGCATCTAAATTTCAAAAAAAATTATTTTACCGAACAATTGGCCATAAACCTTGACCAAAAAGCTATGCGGGTAATTTTAGAAAATTTAATCGCTAACGCCATAAAATACACGGATCAGGGCGGCGCGATTGCCGTCGATATTTTTAAGCAGAACCAAGAGATTATAATAAAAGTAGCGGACAACGGCTGGGGCATTCCCAAAGAACAGCAAGTTAAGATTTTTGAAAAAAGGTATCGGGCCGATAACGTAAAAAAAACCAGCGCCGAGGGCTTGGGCTTAGGCCTTTACACGGTCAAATTGGTGATTGAGCGGACTAACGGCCGAATCTGGTTTGAGTCGGAAGAAAATCAGGGTACGACTTTTTACGTGGCTTTTCCGGCTGAAGGCATGCGCCGGAAAGAAAAATTAAAAAATAAATAAGCAATCATGTCCGGCAGTAATTATTTTTTAAAAATTACAGTTTTATTTTTGGCCACCGGCGCCGGCATTTTCGCCATCTGGTACGCGCTGATCCGCGAAGATAGCGCTGTCTGGCTAACCTCGCAAGTCGTGCATCAGGCCTCGCCTTACGCGGTGACCGAAACCGATGACGGTTTGATTATCGGCAACGTTGTAGCCGGTTATGAGTTTAGCCTGCCACGGGGCTTTAAATCTTTAGGTGCCAGAAATTTGACGTTTTATTTGGGGGCGGCCGGCGAAAAAACCTGTGAGATCAGGCATTATGTAAAAAAAAGCGGCGGGAAGCTAAAAGCTGAAAATCTAATTTTTGAGCTGGTGGATAAAAATGAAAATGGTTGTGAAAAATATCTATCTGTCATAAAGAATAGTGTCTTAATTAATTGAAGGCATGTGCTTCGCTGGACTTACTTTTTGTAACCAAAAAGTAAGCAAAAAGTTTTGGGGGTTTTCAATTGGCTATCTCGATGATTAGTCTAATTGCTGTAAGCAGTAACGCCAACTCAAACCCCCAAACCCCCGGGTGATTTTGAAACGGTAGATGCACTTGTAATTTTTAATAATTAGTGTATAATGGTAACATAATTGAATAAACGCCCATAATTTAGCCTTTAGTCCGGGCGGCTAAGGGGCTTCTCTGTAAAGAGGGGTTAAGCGTGTTTTTTTATTTTATGACCGAAGAAATTAACGTTTCCAATGAAGAATTCCAGAAATTATTGGACATAGAAAACGCTAAAATTCCGCAGGCCGGCGACATAATCAAGGGTACGGTTTTATCGGCGTCTAAGGCTGAGGTTAAACTGGACATTGACGGCATCGCCACCGGCGTGGTGCGCGGCCGCGAGCTTTATTTTGAAGCCGAAGAGTACGCCAATTTAAAGCCGGGCGATGAAGTCGAAGCCACCATCGTTGAAGAAGAGAATGAAAATGGCGAAATGGAGCTGTCTTTCAGGAGTGCTGGCCAGCAAAAGGCCTGGAGTACTTTGTTTGACGCTTTGGAAAACAGGAAAATTTTAAAAGTCAGGGTGAACGACGCCAATAAAGGCGGCCTGATAGTCAGCTACGGCCAGATCCAAGGGTTTTTACCGGTTTCGCAGCTAGCGCCGGAAAACTATCCGCGCGTCAACGGCGGCGACAAAAGCAAAATTTTGGACAAATTAAAATCGTTCATGGGTACGGATTTTGAAGTCAAAATCATGAACCTGGACGAAAAAGACGAAAAATTGATCGTCAGCGAAAAAGAAGCTTGGCAGGAAAAGCAAAAAGACATTATTTCCAAATATAAAGTCGGTTCGCAGGTGGAAGGCGTAATTACAGCCTTAACCGATTTTGGCGTATTTGTCAGTTTTGGTGAAAATTTGGAAGGCCTGATCCATATCTCGGAACTGGCTTGGCAGAGGATTGACGACCCGTCGGATTTATTCAAAGTCGGCGATAAAATCAAAGCAGAAATAATTTCCATCGAAGGTTCAAAAATATTTTTGTCCGCCAAAAAACTCTTGACCGACCCTTGGCATGATGTTGACAAGAAATACGCGGTCGGGCAAAAAGTTACCGGCACAATCTTAAAAGTAAATCCTTTCGGCTTGTTCGTGGAGCTGGACCAGGATATCCATGGTTTAGCGCATATTAGCCAGTTGGGGCTAGCCGCCGGACAGAAAATTTCCGAAGTTTATAAAGCCGGAGAGAAACAAGAGCTTACGGTCGTCTCAATTGAACCGAAAGAACACCGTTTAGGCCTAGCCGTAGTCGCTGAAGCCAAGTCAGAAGAACCGGCCAAAGAGGAGAAAGCAGTAAAAGTTAAGGCTAAGAAAATCAAGAAGGAAAAAGTCGAAGAGGCTGAAGACAAAAAAGATAAGACGGCAAAAAAGAAAAAAGAGAAAAGCGAAGAAAAATAAAGAATTAAAGCGGCAGCGCTCCGAGTAATCGGAGCGCTTTTGTTTTATGAAAAATAGATTAATAATAGTTGCAAAAATTCTCGTTATATTATATAATCTTATCATAATTTAATAATATTATTTTAAATAAATGAAAAATTTAATTAAAAATTTTTTGATATTTTTTACGGTATTTTTGCTGATTGCCGCGCTGTTCAGTTTATTGGGGAGCGGGGGGCAAAAGCCGGCTCAAGTTGGCATGGAAATTTTAGTCAGCCAGATTAATAAAGAGGAAGTTGAAAAAATAGCGATTGTCGGCAACGATATTCGGGTAACTTTAAAGCAAGGGGCCAACGAAGTCATAAAAAAAGAACCGGGCGATACCTTTTCGCAAATTATTAAAAATTTTAACATTGATCCGGCGAAATTAAGCAACGTTAAAGTTGAGGTGCAGGAAAGCAGCGGCTTGGATTTTTGGTTAACGACGATTTTACCGTTTTTAATCCCGTTTCTATTAATTAGTGTGTTCATCTATTTTATGATGCGCTCGGTTCAGGGCGCTAACTCCAAGGCCCTGATGTTCGGCCAATCACAAGCTAGAGAAACCGGCCGGGAATTTAAAGGCAAGGTTACTTTTAAAGACGTGGCCGGCGCCAAGGAAGCTAAAGCCGAACTGGCTGAAGTGGTTGAGTTTTTAAAAAATCCCAAAAAGTTTTCCGAGCTGGGAGCGCGTACGCCGCGCGGCGTTTTGCTTCTAGGTTCGCCGGGCACGGGTAAAACTCTCTTGGCGCGGGCCGTGGCCGGTGAGGCCAGCGTGCCGTTTTTTTCTATTTCCGGCTCGGAATTCGTGGAAATGTTCGTGGGCGTGGGCGCTTCGCGCGTTCGCGATTTATTCCGTAAAGCCAAAAAAAGCGCGCCTTGCATAATTTTTATTGATGAAATTGACGCGGTTGGCCGGCGGCGCGGCGCGGGACTGGGCGGTTCGCATGACGAGCGCGAGCAGACTTTAAACCAGATACTCGTGGAAATGGACGGCTTTGACCCGCATACCAACGTCATCGTGATCGCGGCTACCAACCGGCCGGATGTTTTAGATCCGGCTTTGCTGCGGCCCGGGCGCTTTGACCGGCGGGTGATTTTGGACGAACCGGACATGGCCGACCGCGAAGCCATCTTAAAAGTGCACGCCAGAAAAAAGCCGCTCGGCAAAGAAGTCAGCCTGCGCCGCGTGGCCGAAAGAACCCCCGGCTTTACCGGCGCCGATTTAGCTAATCTCTTAAACGAGGCCGCCATTGTGGCGGCCATGAACAACAAAAAGACCATTGAAATGGAAGATATTTTTTCCTCGATTGAAAAAGTCATGCTTGGTCCGGAAAGAAAGTCGCGCATCTTGTCGGCTAAGGAAAAAAAGATTACGGCTTATCATGAAGCCGGCCATGCTATAGTGGCGCATTTTCTGCCGCATACCGATCCGGTGCAGAAAGTTTCCATTATCGCCCGCGGTTCGGCCGGCGGCTACACCCTAAAACTGCCTTTAGAAGATAAGCACATGTACAATAAAACCGAATACGTTGAAGAGATCGCGGTGTTGCTCGCCGGCTATGTCGCGGAGCAGGAAATTTTCGGCGAAGTTACGACCGGCGCGACTTCTGATTTGCGCCGCGCCACCGGCCTGGCTCGTAAATTGATTACCGATTTCGGCATGAGCGAAAATTTGGGACCGCGCACTTTCGGCGAAAAAGAAGAAATGATTTTCTTGGGCCGGGAAATCCATGAGCAAAGAGATTACAGCGAAAAGGTGGCCGAGCTCATAGATAAAGAAATTTCCAACTTCATTGATAAGGCGGTGCACGAAGCCAAGGGCATCGTTAAAACCCGGCACGAATATATGGATAAGGTGGTGGCCGCTTTGCTGGAAAAAGAGACTTTGGAAAAAGAAGAGTTTGAGAAAATCGTGGGCCAGAAAGAAAAAATTGAAGCCTAGGCCGTTTTCATGGTATAATGTAGTAAGTTATAATCTAATTATTAAGGGGAGGTTTTATGCCATTTTATAGAAACATTTTAAAACAAGCCTGGGAGTTGACCTGGCGCAATAAATATTTGTGGGTGTTCGGCGTTTTTGCCGCGCTAATCGGCAACGGCGGGGAACTGGAAATTTTATTCAATAACTCGGGCGCTAATCCGAGCCAAGCGCTTTTTCCGGCCTGGCAAAGAATGGCGGCGACCGGCGTGTTCCGCCCCGGCACTTTGACTAATATCGGCAATTTGCTAAAAAACGACACCTTAAACATGCTGATTGTTTTGGTAACCTGCCTGATTATTTTAGCGGTTTTTCTGTTCGTCGTCTGGCTGGTCGTCGTCTCTCAGGCGGCGCTGGTTAATAATACGGCCGCGATTATCAAACAGAAAAAACATAATTTTAAAGATGGCTGGCAAAACGGCATAATTAATTTTTGGCCGGTTTTAGGGCTTAATATTTTAGTCAAAGTGATAATTTTTGCGATGCTTGTGGCCATCGGCTTGCCTTTGGTTCTCTGGAGCTCAAATTTTAACCTTAATATTTTTTACATCTTGGCCTTGGTTATCATGGCGCCGGTGTCGATAATTTTATCTTTTATCGCCAAATACGCCATTGCTTACGTGGTGGTCGGTAAATACAAAGTCGGGCAGGCGATCGGGCAGAGCTGGCAATTATTTAAAGACAATTGGCTCGTAAGTTTTGAGATGGCCATAATTTTGTTTTTAATAAATTTACTGGTCGGCTTGGCTATAGTTTTGGCCATTTTGGTTTTGGCCGTGCCGTTTTTATTTTTAGGCTTAATTTTTTATTACGCGTTTTCTTTGGCCGGGTCTTGGATCATCGCGGTTTTGGCTTTTGCCAGTTTTTTATTCATCGTGGTTACCATGGGCGCGGCCTTGGCGGTTTTTCAGATTGCTTCCTGGACCGGCTTGTTTTTGGAACTTGATAAAAAGCGCGGCGTCAGCAAGTTAGTCAGAGTGGTGAATGACATGGTAAAGGCGTAAAAAGTAAAAATAAAACATCAAGCGGTTGGCAGAATTAGCTTATTTTCCTCGTTGCGGAACTCGGCCGAGATTACTCGGCCTCAAACAGTCCTCACTTCGAAAAATAACTAATCCTGCCAACCGCTTTTATAATAAAAATCAATTGCATTTTTAGCTCTAATATGTAAAAATGAGAGTATTATGATTTCTTATTTAAAAGGAAAAATCATTAATAAAGGCACGGGATTTGTGGTGGTTTTAGTTAATGATCTCGGCTATCAGGTTTTCGTCACGCCGCTTTATTACGCCGACTTGGCGGCCGGCCAGGAGGTGGAATTTTACACTCATCAATACGTGCGCGAAGACGCTTTGAATTTATACGGCTTTAAAAACATGGGCGAGCTGGAGCTGTTTGAACTGCTCTTATCCATTTCCGGCATCGGCCCGCGTTCGGCTTTAGGCGTTTTGTCCATCGCTTCGGCCGAGGACATTAAAGAATCAATCGCCCGCGGTGATCCGGCTCTCTTAACTAAAGTTTCCGGCATCGGGCGAAAAACCGCGGAACGGGTGGTTTTGGAACTTAGAGAAAAAGTCGGAAAACTTGCCGGTAGTGATGGCAAAGCCGGCAGCAACCTGGGTTCTAGCGACGAGATTGATGCTCTAATGGCGCTCGGTTATTCCTTGGCCCAGGCGCGCGAAGCTTTAAATACCGTGGACGGAAAAATAAAAGAATCGGGCGAGCGCATCCGGCAGGCGCTGAAGCGGCTGGGGAAGTAAAATAAAATAAACCACATGATGATTGGGGCTAAATTTATAAAATTTTCTACTGCGGAACTCGGCCGAGATTACTCGGCCTCAAACAGTCCTCGCACGAAAATTTTACAAATTTACCCCCAATCTTTAGCGATATTTTCAAAGATAAAGTAAAACAGGATTAGATGGTCATTGGCACCTTGCTGGCGTGAGCATGCCCATTTACATAAATGATTAATGGGTTTGAGCTCAGTCAATTGCTTTCATGCCGCATAGCATCTAATCCTGTTGTCATTAATTTAGGGGATTAAATTAATTTTGTCAATAATTATAGATATGAAAATAATTAATCTTACCGATAAACAACAGCTGAATGATTTCGTGGGCGGGCGAGAGCACGCCCAGTTTTTGCAATCTTACGAGTGGGGCGAGTTTCAGAAAGAAGTGTCGGGACAAGTCTGGCGGCTCGGCGTCGAGGAAGAGGGCAAACTCATCGCCTCGGCCAAGTTAGTCAAAAAGCAGCTGCCCATGGGTAAAAGTTATTTTTACTGCGGCCGCGGTCCGGTAATAGTCAAAAGTCAAAAGTCACCCATCTCGCCTTCGGCAAGCCGAGGCGGAAAAGTTGAAAGTACTTTGGAATTTTTATTTTTTGAAATAAAAAAATTAGCCGAAAAGGAAGGGGTAATGTTCTTGCGATTTGAGCCGAACTGGAAACTGGAAACTGGAAACTGGAAACTAGTTAAAACTTTGGATGTGCAGCCGAGCCAGACGCTGATATTGGACATAACTAAATCAGAAGACGAATTGTTAGCGCAAATGCATCAGAAAACCAGATACAATATTCGTTTGGCCGAGAAAAAAGGTGTAAAAATCGTTGAAGCCGGCGCGGAGCGGTTTGAAGAATTTTGGCAGCTCTTAGCTTCTACTGGCGATCGCGATGAATTCAATTTGCATGGCCGCAATTATTATAAAGCCATGCTTAATCTTGAAAACAGTTTCGTAAAATTGATGTTTGCTGAATATAAAAACAAGCCGCTGGCTGGCAGCTTATCGGTTTTTTTCGGCGACACGGCGACTTACATTCACGGCGGTTCGGCCAACGAAAATCGGGAGATGATGGCGCCTTACGCCTTGCAATGGCAGACCATTAAACTAGCCAAAAGCTTGGGCTATAAATATTACGACTTTCACGGCATTGATGAGGTTAAATGGCCGGGCGTTACCCGCTTTAAGCTGGGCTTTTCCGGAGAGACGGTAACATATCCCGGAACTTTTGATCTGGTTTTTGACACGGGCTGGTACAGTATTTATAAAATGGTCAGGAAGGCCAGGAGAACGTTTTAAATCTCATAACTCATAACGCACAACTCGCAACTCTTTAATTAATATTTGAGTTATGAGTTGCGCGCTACGGGTTACGAGCCAAGAAATTTATGGAAAAAATTTTATTTATTATAAAACGTTATATCCCCGTTAAAATATTTAACGCGCTACAGCCCGCTTATCACTGGCTATTGGGCGCTTTGGCCGCGGCCTGGTACGGCTGGCCTTCAAACAAATTAATCGTGGTGGGCATAACCGGTACTACTGGCAAAACTACCAGCCTTTATTTGATGTCTAAGATGCTTACTTCAGCCGGCTTTAAAACCGGTTTTACCTCAACCGCCATGTTTAATGACGGCAAAGACGAATGGCTGAACGACAAAAAAATGACCATGGCCGGACGCTTTTTTACGCAAAAGATGCTAAAGCGCATGGTCAAAAACGGCTGCCAATACGCCATCGTGGAAACCACCTCACAGGGCATAGAACAATATCGGCATAGATTTATTAATTACGACATTCTAATTTTTACCGGACTTTATCCGGAGCATATTGAAGCGCACGGCAGTTTTGAAAAATATAAACAGGCCAAATGCAAATTGTTCGCGCACTTAAAGAATTGCCGGACTAAATATGCTGATGATAAAAAGAAGGTGGTTAAAGCCGAGAGCGGATTAAAAAAAATTGAAGCCAATCGCGTGAAAAAAACCGTTATCGTTAACGCTGATAATGATCATGCTAATTGTTTTATAGATTTTTGGGCGGAGGAGAAGTACGAGTATAAGATCAAAAATTTGAAAGCTAAAAGTAAAACTCAAATCAATTCGGTGGAATATAGCGATATAAAAAGCAATAGTCAGGGCATCGAATTTGTCGTAAACGATAAAGTCAAAATTAATTTAAGCCTGCTAGGTGAATATAACGCGGCTAATGCCATGACTGCCGTATGTTTAGGGCTGGCTCAGGGCATAAAATTGGAAAAAATTAAAATTGGCTTGGAAAAAATTAAGGGCATTCCGGGCAGGATGGAGATAATTAAAAACGTTAGACCGGCTTTTACGATAATAGTTGATTATGCCTTTGAACCCGAGGCTATAAAAAAAGTTTATGATGTAATAAAAAATTTGGAATATAGCAAGATTATCCATGTCCTAGGCTCTTGCGGCGGTGGCCGCGACGTAGCGCGCCGGCCCAAACTCGGAGTTTTGGCCGCTGAAAATTCTGATGTAGTTATTGTTACTAACGAAGATCCGTATGATGATGATCCAAAATTAATTATTGATCAAGTGGCGGCCGGGGCGGAGAACGCGGGCAAGAAGCTGAAGGAAAATTTATTTAATATTGAAGATCGGCGGGCGGCTATCAGAAAAGCCCTTTCGATAGCGCGCGAAAATGATATTGTGCTAGTAACCGGCAAGGGTTGTGAACAGGCGATTTGCGTAGCCAACGGAGAAAAAATAAAATGGGATGATCGAAGGGTTATTAAGGAAGAACTAAAACTAATTGTGGATAAATATTAAAATAAAATTTTTTTAATAGTTTAGTATTTAAGTAATACCACTAAAACTAGCTAAAATTAACTAAACTTGACTTATTTATTAAAATTAAGCTGAAAAAGCTTGACAAGTTAAAAAAATGTTGTTAGTATTTAATAAGTTTTCAACATCTCGAATAAACGGCAAATTTTAAAGAATAAATAATTTAAGTGTAAATAAAACCTAAAACGGCTCCGTCATGGCAGTAATAAGCAGGATGGAAAGGCATAGTCTGGCCGTTTTTTTGTTATAAAAATCCCCCATGCGCTTTAATTTTTTAAATAAGTGAAAATTTTCTTCATTAATTAAATATTTCCCGTTAACTCAAAAACCGACAAATTGGGGTTTTTTTGTTTTCTTTAAAAAAATATGACTGAAAAAATTAAATTAGCGGGCAGAAAATTTTTTACCGAAACCAAGGCGGCGATCGTCTTGCCGGACCTGATCGAAATCCAAAAAGATTCATATGCCTGGTTTTTAAAAGAAGGATTAAAAGATTTATTCGAAGAAGTTTCTCCAATTACCGATTTCATCGGCCGCGATTTAGAACTCTATTTGGAAGATTATTATTTAGACGAGCCTAAGTTTGATGAAAGCGAAAGTAAAGCCAAAAATATCACTTATGAAGCCTCGTTAAGGGTTAAGGCCAGACTTTCCAACAAAAAAACGGGCCAAAGCGTTTCACAGGAAGTATTCTTGGGCGACTTTCCTTTAATGACGCAAAACGGAACTTTTATTGTTAATGGCATTGAAAGAGTCGTGGTGTCGCAATTAATCAGAAGCGCCGGCGTAATTTTCACTTCGGAATTTGTTAAGGGGAAAAAATATTACGGCGCCAAAGTCATTCCTAACCGCGGCGCTTGGCTGGAAATTGAAACTGACGCCAATAAAGTCGTCTGGGTTAGGATTGACCGTAAAAGAAAAGTGGCCGTTACTTCTCTGTTGCGCGCTTTCGGCTATTCTTCTGATGAGGAAATAAAACAGTTGTTCGCTGACGGCGGTAATATCGTAGGCGATGCGGGCGAAGAGAATCTGCCCGCCTACATTGAGGCCACTTTAGCCAAAGACGTGGCCAAGAACGAAGCCGAAGGGCTTAAGGAAGTATATAAGAGGATTAGGCCGGGTGATTTAGCTACCACCGATAATGCCAGGCAGTTGATTCACTCCATGTTTTTTCGCTTTGACCGCTACGATTTTGACCGCGTGGGCCGCTATAAAATGAATAAACGTTTCGGCTTGAACGTGCCCAATAATAAAGAGAACCGAGTGTTGAGAAGAGAAGACTTGATTGCCATCATCAAAGAAGTGGTCAGGCTGAATATTACTCAAGAAAAGGAAGATGATATCGACCATTTGGGCAACCGCCGCGTTAGAGCTATCGGCGAATTAATCCAAAATAAATTTCGCGTCGGCCTGGCCCGTATGGAAAGAATCGTGCGCGACCGCATGAGTATTATGGATATTGATTCTTTAACGCCCAATAAATTGATCAACGCTCGTCCGGTTATCAGCGTAGTTAAGGAATTTTTCATGTCGTCCCAACTGTCGCAATTTATGGACCAAACCAATCCTTTGGCCGAACTTGAACATAAAAGAAGGTTGTCGGCCATGGGTCCGGGCGGATTGACTCGCGAGCGCGCCGGCTTTGAAGTGCGCGACGTGCACTCAACTCATTACAGCCGTATTTGCCCGATCGCTACGCCTGAAGGCCCGAACATCGGCTTGGTCGGCCATCTGGCCAGCTACGCCAGGTTAAACAGTTACGGCTTTATTGAAGCGCCTTACCGCAAGATTTTGCATGATGTTATTAACGACCCGGCCGTAACCATGGGCAAAACCGCTCGCCAGGATATTTTTGAAATAAAAGGCGAGAAGAAGGGTAAACTGATTATTAAAGCCGGTGAAATGATTGATAAAAAAACCGCGGCCGAACTTAAAGAAAAATTGGGCCATATTACCGTGCCGATAGTGCCGGTATTAGGCGATGAAATAGTTTATCTTGACGCTTTTGAAGAAGAAAAATATATCAGCACCTCTTCCACCACGCCGTTTGACGCGGATGGGCATTTTACGGTGGAAAAAGCCGAAGCCAGGCGCTATGGCGCGCCTTCGATTGAGCCGGTGGAAAATATTGATTTAATCGGCGTGGCGCCTAACCAAATCGTTTCCGTGGCAACCTCCTTAATTCCCTTTTTGGAGCATAATGACGGTATTAGGGCGTTAATGGGCACCAACATGCAGCGCCAAGCCGTACCGTTAATTACTGCCGAAGCGCCGGTTGTGGGCACTGGCGTGGAAGCGCGCGCCGCGGCTGACTCCGGCCATATTATTTTGGCGCCCGATGACGGCGAAATCGTGAAAATGGACGGCGGCATGATTGAGTTTCGAGATAAAAAAGGCAAAACCGTTAAATATGTTTTAAATAAGTTTTTGCGCTCTAACGCTTCAACTTGCATTAACCAGCGCCCGATAGTCAATCATGGGGATAAAGTTAAAAAAGGCGACGTTTTAACCAACAGTTCGGCCGTTGACGCGGGCGAACTGTCGCTCGGCAGAAACGTTTTGGTCGCTTTCATGACCTGGGAGGGCTTTAACTATGAAGACGCGGTTATTATTTCCGAGCGGCTTTTAAAACAAGATGTTTATTCTTCAATTCACATAGAAAATTACACCATTGACGTCCGCGACACCAAGCTTGGTCCGGAACTCGTTACCAATGACATTCCCAATATCAGCGAGGAAAAATTAAAAGATTTAGACGAGCGCGGCATAGTGCGCATCGGCGCCGAAGTTTCTTCGGGAGATATTTTAGTCGGTAAAATTACGCCTAAGGGCGAAACCGAACTATCGGCTGAAGAAAAACTATTGCGCGCTATTTTCGGCGAAAAAGCCAAAGATGTTCGAGACTCTTCGCTTTATCTTGAACACGGCGAGCACGGTAAAGTGGTTGACATAAAAGTGTTTTCACGCGAAGAAGGCGATAAGCTATCCGCCGGGGTAATTCAGTCCATTCAGATAACCGTGGCTAATTTGAGAAAAGTTCAAGTCGGCGATAAAATGGCCGGCCGTCACGGTAACAAGGGTGTTATTTCAAAAATCGTGCCGATTGAAGATATGCCTTATCTGGCAGACGGCACGCCGATTGATATAATTTTATCGCCCCTAGGCGTTGTTTCAAGAATGAACTTGGGACAGCTACTCGAAACTCATTTGGGTTACGCGGCTCATAAGCTTAATTATAAAGTGGCCGTGCCGCCTTTAAACGGAATTTCCGAAGAGCGGATTAAAGAAGAACTAAAAAAAGCCGGTTTGCCCGAGGACGGTAAAGCCACGCTTTATGACGGTAAAACCGGTGATCCTTATGATAATCGGGTGGTTATCGGCATAAAATACATGTTGAAACTTAATCATATGGTTGAAGATAAGGTGCACCAGCGTTCGATCGGCCCTTATTCCTTGATTACCCAGCAGCCGTTAGGCGGTAAGGCCCAATTCGGCGGCCAGCGTTTTGGAGAAATGGAAGTCTGGGCTTTAGAAGCTTATGGCGCGGCGCATTGTTTGCAAGAAATATTAACCATTAAGTCGGATGACGTACCCGGCCGCAGCAAGGCTTACGAGTCGATTATTAAAGGCGAACCTATCAGAAAATTAAATGTCCCCGAATCATTCAACGTTTTAGTGCGAGAACTTAAAGGTTTATGCCTTGACGTGGAACTGATGCAGGGAGACAACGTGATTGAGTTAGAGAGACAAGGCGACGACAAACCGATGGAAGAAGGGGAGAGAAGGCAGAATTTTGAAAGCAGAGAGCAAAAGTAGAATATTTTAATAAAAAATTTACATAAAATATTACATTTATATGCTTAATCCTATAAAAACCACGGACTTTGACGCCATCCGGCTGAAGCTGGCTTCGCCGGACGAAATTTTAAATTGGTCTCACGGCGAAGTGACTCGTCCGGAAACTATCAATTACCGCACCCAAAAACCGGAAAAAGACGGATTGTTTTGCGAGCGCATCTTCGGGCCGTCAAAAGATTGGGAATGCTATTGCGGCAAATATAAAAAAATTCGCTACAAAGGCATTGTTTGCGACAAGTGCGGCGTGGAAGTTACCCGCAGCCTGGTGCGCCGCGAGCGCATGGGCCATATTAAACTGGAAGCGCCAACCAGCCATATTTGGTTTTTGCGCAGCACTTCTTCGAAAATCGGCTTGATTTTGGATTTGTCCATGCAGGCCTTGGAGAAAGTGGTTTATTTCGCAAGTTTTATTATTTCGGACGTTAATGAAGAGCTGCGCCAGGCCACAGTTGATCAGATTAAGCAGGAATTTAAAAGCAAAAATAAATCCATCGAAAACGATTTTTCCAGGCAGGTAAACGAAATTAAAAATAAGAAAGGAAAAATGCTGGCGGCCGGTAAAAGCGAATTTGAAATTGAGAGTGTTTTAAGCGCGGAAATTGAAGCTTTGGAAAAAGTTAAACTGGATAAGCTGCATAACCTGGAGCAAGCCTTTGACCAGGCGCAAAAAGAGCTTAAGGATTTAAAACCGCTGACCATAATTTCAGAAAGCATTTATCAAAATCTAAGTTTGAAATACGGCCATATTTTTACGGCCGATATCGGCGCTGACGCCATCAGAAAACTTTTGGAAAAAGTTGATATGGATAAAGCTATCACGATTTTGGAAAAAGAATTAGTAGAGGCGATTGATTCGAAAAAAGATAAAATGATCAGGCGATTGAAACTGTTAAAAAGTTTGCGCGCCAATAATTTAAGGCCGGAGTGGATGATTTTGACCGTCGTGCCGGTTATCCCGCCTGATTTAAGGCCGATGGTGCCGCTCGACGGCGGACGTTTCGCCACTTCTGACTTAAATGACTTGTACCGCCGCATTATTAACCGCAATAATCGCTTAAGGCAATTAATTGAGCTTAACGCGCCTGAGGTTATCTGCCGCAACGAAAAAAGAATGCTGCAGGAAGCGGTTGACGCTTTGATTGACAACTCTATCAGGCATGGTAAAACCGTGGTGGCTTCCACCGGACAAAAAAGAATGTTAAAATCCTTGGCTGACTCGCTTAAGGGCAAACAGGGCCGGTTTAGGCAGAATTTGCTGGGCAAAAGAATTGATTACTCCGGCCGCAGCGTTATTGTGGTCAATCCACATTTGAATTTGGACCAATGCGGCCTGCCCAAACGCATGGCCTTGGAGTTATTTAAGCCATTTATCATCTCAAAATTAATCAGTAAAGAAATCGTCCATAACGTCAGGAGCGCTTCCCGCTACATTGAATCAGGCAAAGATGAAGTCTGGGACATCTTAGAAGATATCGTTAATAAGTCGTACGTTATGCTTAACCGCGCTCCGACTTTGCACCGCTTGGGCATTCAGGCTTTTAAGCCGATTTTGATAGAAGGATTAGCTATTCAGATCCATCCCCTGGTCTGTACCGCTTTTAACGCCGATTTTGACGGCGATCAGATGGCTGTGCATGTGCCGTTGACCGAAGAAGCTATCGCCGAGGCGCGCGATATCATGCTGTCCAGCCATAATTTATTAAAGCCCGCCACCGGCGACCCGGTAGTGGCGCCTAACCAAGACATTGTCTGGGGAGCGTTTTATATCACCAATATCGGCCAGGATTATCTGGACGCGGATGAAAAAAAGCTCAAGAATTTTTATTCGATTGAGGACGCCAAACTGGCCTATAACATGAAAAACATCAAGCTGCAGCAGAAAATCAGGGTGATGATGGACGGCCAGAAAATTATTACGACCGTCGGCCGGATAATTTTTAACGAAGCTTTGCCGCCGAAATTGCGTTTTGTAAATGATACGGTTGGCAAGAGCAAACTGAAAAATTTAATTAAAGAATGCTTAAGGCATTACGGCGAACAGCCGACGATTGACCTGCTTGATCAAATCAAAAATACGAGTTTTAAATATATTACCAAGAGCGGACTCTCCTGGGGTATGGATGATATTCCGCATCTTTATGATAAAGACGCGATGATCGTAAACGCAACCAAACAAGCTGATGAAATTGCCGAGCAATACGCGGACGGCCTTTTAACCGATAGCGAGCGCTATTCAAAAATTATCGAGCTTTGGACTACGGTCAAGGAAAAAGTCACGGAAACTTGCCGCCAGCATCTGCCTAAAGACGGTCCGGTTTTTTCCATGATTGAATCAGGCGCGCGCGGTTCCTGGGCGCAGTTAACTCAGATTTTAGGCATGAAAGGCCTGGTTACTTCTCCGTCCGGCGATATTATTGAATTGCCGGTTAAGGGAAATTTCAAGCAGGGTTTCAGCGTTTTGGAATATTTCATCTCGACGCACGGCGTACGCAAAGGTTTATCAGATACGGCTTTAAGAACTTCGAACGCCGGCTACTTGACCAGGCGCTTAGTTGATGTTTCCCAAGATATCGTGATCGTTAAGGACGATTGCGGCGACCAGGAAGGTTTGTTAATTAATAAAAAAGAAAGCGAAGAGATGAGCGAGACGATTATCAGGCGCATGACCGGCCGTTATCTGGCCGCTGATTTGAAAAATAAGGCCGGTAAAGTTTTAGTTAAAGCCGGCGAGCTGGTAACCGAAGAAATCGTGGAGAAAATTTATAAAGAAGATATAACGGAAGTTAGAATCAAGTCGGTTTTAACCTGTAAAATCCACCGCGGCATCTGTTCAAAATGCTACGGCTATGATTTGGCTTACAATAAGCCGGTCAAAATCGGCACAGCCGTCGGCATTATCGCCGCCCAGTCAATCGGCGAGCCCGGAACTCAGCTGACCATGAGAACTTTTCATACCGGCGGTGTGGCCGGCCAGGAAGATATTACCCAGGGCTTGCCTCGCGTTGAAGAAATTTTCGAGTCGCGGCCGCCCAAAAAGAAAGCTTTTATCGCGGACGTAGCCGGCAAGGTTAGCATTGAAACCGCCCAGCGAACGATTGAAAACGAAGGCACAGAGATGATAATTTCCAATCCCCAGTCAAAAATTTTGAAAATCTATTATCAGGGAACGGAAAGCGATAAATATCATTTTGCCGATGCCATTAAGGAAGCGGTTGCCGAAAATAAGGAAAACAAGAAACAAGAGGTGAAAATATTAGTAAAGGACGGAGCCGAAGTTAATAAAAACAGCGATTTGTTCAGCATCGGCAATAAAATTTTTAAGGCCAAGAAGGCAGGTATTGTGAAGCTGGAAGAGAAATCGATGAAAGTGGCCTCTGATGTGGAAAAATTCAAAGAATATATCGTGCCTAAAGGTTTCGGCATCTGGGTTAAAGACGGCGAGCAAGTTAAAGTCGGCGATCAGTTGACCGAGGGCAGCTTAGAACTACATCAGCTGTTTAAACTGCGCGGCAAACTGGAAGCGCAGAAATATATTATTAAGGAAATTCAATACGTTTACTCCTCGCAAGGCCAGCCGTTAAATGATAAGCATATTGAAATAATCGCGCGGCAGATGTTTTCCCGCGTTTACGTCCATGACGCGGGCGAGACCGAATTATTGCCCGGCGAAATCGTAGAAAAAGCGATTTTTGACCGAACCAACGAAGAGGCGGCCGCCGCTGGCAAGAAGCCGGCGCAAGGCGAGCAGCTGCTACTCGGCATTACCAAGGCGTCTTTAACTACCAATAGCTTTTTGTCAGCCGCCTCGTTTCAAGAAACCGCCAGAGTTTTAATCGACGCGGCCGTTACCGGAAAAGTTGATCATCTGGAAGGCTTAAAAGAAAACGTCATTATCGGCCGGCCGATTCCGGCGGGCACGGGTTATCGGGGTTAACGACATGTCGGACAAAGATGTTAGTTTTTCAAAGACAGTAAGCAAAGGCTTGGGCTAATAATTTTTCTCGCTGTGGAACTCGGCCGAGAGTACTCGGCCTCAAACAGTCCTCGCACGAAAATTTTACAAATCCAGCCCAATCAAAGTCCGATATGATACAATTTTATTTACCTGTTCTTTTTGATATAAAAACAAAAAAGCATTACAGCGCAAGTTGTAATGCTTTTTTGTTATCTGTCATAGCGCTCTAAAACAATTCCTCCAAGCCTTGTTTTATGACAAATTGTATTTTTTTACGTTTAGATCAGCTAGTTTTTGAATATAGGCGATTTGTTCTTTGCCCCGTTCGTCTTTAAATAAGTGCTTGAATCTGCCTTGGGGTTTTAAGTAGTTTTCCACCGGCGGCCTCTGGGCCGGCAATTTCATCATGTCGCCCGGTAGGCCATTTACGAATTCAACTGCCGGGTAAATGCCCGAGGTAACCGCCAGTTTAGCCAGTTCGATGGTTTGGTTAGGCTCTATCTTCCAGCCAGGGATGCAAGGCACTAGAATCTGCAAGTAAGACGGACCGGGGGTGGCTATGGCTTGTTTCACCTTTTTTACTATATCTAATGGATAAGCGACTGTGGTTTGCGCAACATATTTTAGGCCGTGCGCTAAGGCGATGGCCAACATGTCTTTTTTCATGAAATGCGAGCCGATGCCGGCTAGTTCCGGCGAAGCGCCGGCCGGCGTAGTCGTGGTGTTAGCCGCCCAGGGCGTGGCCGCCGAGGCCTGGGCGCCGGTATTCATATAGCCTTCGTTATCGTAGCAGACGTATAATATATTTTCGCTCCGTTCCCACATGCCGGAAATCAAGCCAAAGCCGATATCAAAAGTACCGCCGTCGCCGCCTTGGGCCACAACTTTAATTTGCTTATCCTTGCCTTGGCTTTTTAAAGCCGCGTAGATGCCGGAAGCGATGGCCGGCGCGTTTTCAAATAAAGAATGAATCCAGGGCAGGCCCCAGCTTGACTCCGGGTAAGCGGTGGTTACAACCTCCAAACAGCCGGTGGCGTTGGCGATAATCGTGTTCGGCCCCAAAGCATCTGCCACCAATCTGGCGGCAATCATCTGCCCGCAGCCGGCGCAAGCGCGGTGGCCGGGGGCGAGGAGGCTGCTTTTTAAATCGGTGGATTTTTTAACAGCAATTATATTGTTCATATTTATATTTTTATTCAAGAATATTAATTTTCAAATCCCAATTTTCAATTTTCAAACAATTTTCAATTGAAAATTGTTAACTAGCTTCCATTACCTGTTTCTTAATGCCTTCCAGCTTGACTTTATCCATCTGGCCGACGAATTTTGAGGCATTCAGTACTTCGATTAAAACCGGTTTTTTGGCCTTGGATATATGGATGATAAAATTACCCAGCTCGATGGCATGATCAATCGGATCTTTGGTCAGTTCCCAGCTCAAAATGTTGCCTTCAAGGTCGTAACGCATATTTTTATTTTATCGGGAAGAAGGTAATAATTTTTATTACTTCAGCCTCTTTCTTATAAACTACTTTTATTTCGTCTTTCTCGGAAGTTAGATGACCGTTTTTTTTGCTTGTTTTATCCGGACAATTAACCGCGTCTTCAACCTGCTCGCGGGTAAAAAAAACTTTATGCTTATTCAGGATATCAAACTTAGATTCGGCGTATTTGGTAAAGTAGAGCATAAATTTATTGGCAACTGCCGCCATTATTATTTAAACTTTGGCGGTTAGCAATTACCGTATTTACGTATTTTCTGGTCTCACTATAGCCCGTGTTATTTTCGCATTCCCAGTAAGTCTTGCCGGGACAAGTTTGGCTTTCTTTATTGGCCAGCGGCCCCCCGTTGTACGCGGCGATTATATATTTTATATCGGAAGTTTTGCATACGGAATTACTGGTCGAGCCATTGCAAGCGGTTGAGGCAAGCTGTGTTATATATTTCGCGCCAGCCCTTATATTGGTTTGCGGGTCATATAAATTTCCGCTGATGTTCAAAGACTGCGCCGTAGCAGGCATAACCTGCATTAAGCCTACCGCCCCCCTGGGACTAGTGACATTCGGTCTGCCGGAAGACTCGGCAAACATAAAAGCCTTTAACAGCGTACAGTCATAGCCGGCGTTACGCAGTAAGGCGTCATAAAAATCTCGAACAGCCGTGTCGGCCGGAATTACGCTTGTGCCCATTTCTCCTCCTCCGCCGGTATAGCTGATTTCTTCAGGTTTTATGTCTACTATTTGCACTCCCAATCCGGTAAAACCGACCAAAGCCGGGTTAACCTGGTAGAGGATGACATAAGACGTTAAGGCGATAACCAGGCCGGTAAGGGACGCGCCAATCCAGGCTTTGGCCTCGCCGATGGCCGTGGCCGAGCCGCCGGCCACAATCCACATCACGCCGCCGATCATTAGAACTACAGCGGCTAGAATTCCGACGATACCGATGGCGTATTTATAGATGCCGGCGATGTATTCGCCGATCCAGGGAAAGTTACAAATTTTTTTGCCGTTTTGTTCAGTGCAATTGGCTTTTACTTGGTCAACTGAAGTATAAGTTAAGCCGGGAATTTTAACTTGCAGATTATCTAAAGGGTTCTTCCATTTGGGTAGGTCGTCGGGAGTTTTAAGCGGAGGTGTTACGGTAGATTCGGTGCAACAGCAATTACAAATCGCGCCCGACCAACTGCAAGCCGATGGTTTAGTTGCATTAGCGGCTACGCAGTATGAGTCATTGGCAGGATATTTTTGTAAAGTACCGCAATAATTTGGGTCCGGTTGCGCTGTGTAGCCATAAACACAGTCAGCCTTAACTATTTTTATTTGAAGAAATAAAGTAGCTAAAAAAATTAAACTAAATATTATTGATTTATTTGAAAAAAAATATATTATATTATTTTTTTGCAGCTTCATAAGTCGTTGTTAAATTAATAACTCCTGGTACTGCCTGATTGGGTTATTGATACATCGGTGCAAGCATTTATATTGCCGTCAACATTGCTTTTGTACCAACCTAGCCCACATTGAGTACAACAGTCTATTCCATATAGCTTTGTGCCTGTACAACTTGTTGCCGTAGCCACGTAACTGCAAGTGTTGCTGGACAAGCAACAAACACCGAGTGAGAAAACGCAACTTCCTTGATCATTGCAATTGTAAGCTCCCGGTTTCCAGCCGCTTTCGCATTGAGTTTGCGTAATTGAAGAGCTACAAGTTCCCCCAGCCTTAGGCTTCTCACAACAACCGCTAGCTATCTGTTCGACTCGATTGATAGAGGTCGTTTTAAAATCTACCAGCGCCGGATTGATCGTGGCTAAGATAAGGTAAGAAAGCAAGGCGAGTAGCAATCCGGTTAGACTTGCGCCGATCCAGGTTTTGGCCTCGCCGATAGCCGTGGCCGAGCCGCCGGCCACGATCCACATCACGCCGCCGATCATTAAGACCACGGCGGCTAAAATGCCGACGATGCCGATGGAATATTTATAGATAGCTCTGATATATCGGGCTATGTTGCCCGTGCTTTTATCAGAAGCGTCAAAAATGTAGCCGGGAAGCTGTACTTGGGGTGTAAAGTTTATGTCTCCCTTTGGGCTCGCTGGCGGAATCGGCGTTACGACGGGTACAGTTGCGCCAGCTTGGGTTTTGCAACAGCATTTGCAGGTAACGTCTGGCCATGAGCAAGAAGTTGGTTTGATTATTTTTTCGGTTTGACAATTAGAACTATCTAATTCGTAAGGCAAAGCGATGCTGGCACAAGTTGAGCCATCAGCGCTTGAGGCATAGCCACAATCCGCCCTAGCTTGATTAACTATCAAGAGTAGGCTCGCGAAAAATAAGGTTATTAAGATTTTAGTAAATGATTTCATATTCGTGAGATTGTTTTGTTGGCCGAGTACGGCCTCCCTGCCGGCCAGCCGGCTCGCAATGACAATCAGCTACGCTTTGCCGATAAATACCGCGCCTTTATTTTTTTTACTTGATAATTTTATAATTTTTTTTATCATTTCGCCGGTGACGTCGCGGCCGCCCAAGCCAACGACGAAACTGGAAATATTGGCGCTGGTTTTTCCCTGGGCGATGGCTTTAAGGTCCGAGGCCAGAGGGCCAATTTGGCCAAGCGAAATAGCTTTATCGATGACCGCGATATGTTTCGCCGATTTTATAATTTTTAAAATCTGTTCAGCCGGGAAGGGGCGGAAGCATTTAATTTTTAGTACGCCAATCCGATCTGATTTGCCGACCGTGTCCTTAATTGTGCCGACAACCGAGCCCATAGCGACAAGGATGATGTCTGGTTTAGAGGGGCCTAGATATTCAAGTAAGCCATTGTCAAGCCCTCTTGCGCCCCCCTTTGGAAGGGGGATTATTTTATTAAAATTTTTGTATTCCTGGTCAATCGTTTTTAGGCTGGCGGTCAGGTCATCGTGCAACTCCTGCCTGATTTCCAGGTAATGCGCCGGCGTGGCCAGGGGACCGAGCGTCGTCGGGTTGGCCGGGTCCAGATACTGCCCCGGTTCGGGCCGATAATCCGGCAGATATTTTTTAATCTGTTCGGCAGTCGGGATAACAACCGGCTCATAAGTATGAGTTAGAACAAAACCGTCAACGTTCACCATAACCGGCAGTTTAAGCTGTTCGGCCAGCTTAAAGGCCATAATATGCTGGTTGACCGCTTCCTGATGGTTTTCGGCGAACAGTAAAATCCAGCCTGCGTCGCGGATCGCCATGACGTCCTGCTGGTCGTTCCAGATATTGATCGGCGCCGAGACCGCTCGATTGGCACAGGTCATGACGATCGGCAATCGCATGCCCGCGATATTGTAAATCACTTCGGCCATGAGTAAGAGTCCTTGCGAGCTGGTGGCGCTGTAAGCGCGCACGCCGGCCGCTGACGCGCCGGCCACGATTGAAGCGGCCGCGAATTCTGACTCGGCTCGGACATATTCGTAATCGGCCGCGCCGTCGGCTTTGAATTTAGCCAAGTCTTCAACGATATGAGTCTGCGGCGTGATCGGGTAAGCGGAAACGACGGCGGGTTTAATGTTTCTAATTGTTTGCGCTATGGCGTTAGAGCCTTCGAGTATTTGTTGTCTATTGATATCCATAAAATAATTTTCAATTTATAATTTTCAATTTCTAAACAATGATTCAATGCTTTAATTTTCAATTAATTAATTGAAGAATTGAAAATTGTTTGAAAATTGAAAATTGAAAATTTTATTTCTGCTCCAGCTCCATCTCAATCGCCTTAAAGGGGCAGACAACGGCGCAGAGGCCGCAGCCTTTACAATAGGTATAGTCGCAGTCATAAGGCTTCTTGCCTATGGCGTTAGTCTGATCAAGCTGATAAATTATGCCCTCCGGGCAGACGCGCGGGCAGATAGCGCAAGCAGTGCATTTATCAAGTAAAAATTTCGGCCGATTAGTGCGCCAGGAACCGGTGTGGTTGTTAGTTGTGGTATTGGGTTTAGCGCAGATATTAATTTTCATAGGCTTTTTCTATGGCTTTTATATTTTTTTCAATTATACCGGCATTGCCGGAAAATTTTTCTTGAATGGCTGATTTTAATGATTCTAAACTAACTAATCCGGTCACCTTGGCAAAAGCGCCTAAAATTACCGTATTAACTATGTTTTTGCCGATTATTTCCAGGGCGATTTTAGTGGCGTCAATGGTATAGACATTAGCCTTGGGCAAACTGATTTTCAAGTCAGCTTTGGGCTTGGCGGTGTTCACGATGACCGTGGTTTTTTTATCCGCGCCTTTGGTAATGTCAAAGCTGTCCAGTAAGCTCGCGTCCTGGATGATTAAAATATCCGGCCGGTAAATTTGTTCGCGAGTGATAATCGGCTTTTCGTCCAGTCTGACGTAAGACTCAACCGGCGCGCCGGTCCGTTCCACGCCGAAAGACGGAAAGGCTTGCGCTTGCCGGCCGCCCTTAAACGCCGCAATGGCGATTAACTCCGCGGCCGTAACCGCGCCTTGGCCGCCGCGGCCATGAATTCTTATTTGAATCATAAATTTATTTTTTTAACTCCTCAATAATTTTAACAAACACAGCCTCGGGTATGTCTCCTTCAATTTTATAGCCATTGATGAAAAAAACCGGCGTGCCGGAATTGCCGAAGGTTTGGCCGTCGCGCAAATCTTTTTGAATTTGAGGTAGGTATTTTTGCTGATTTAGGCAATCTTTAAATCTGGTTAAATCCGCGCCTAGCTGGTTGGCGGCCGCGCTAAGCTGGTCAACCGAACTGACGCCCTGATTTTGAAATAGTTTATCATGCATGGGCCAAAATAAGCCTTGTTCGCCGGCGCAGCGCGCGCCTAAAGCTAAGAGGGCCGAATAATCCGCCACCACGGGGTAGTCGCGCCAGATATATTTTATGTCATTTTTATACTTTAAGCTAATTTCGCGGATGGTGGGAAAAGCGCCCTTAGTATTCGTACAGGCAAAGTCGCCGAATTCTACGATAGTAATCGGCGCCTTGGCCGAACCCAGCCAAAAATGTTCGCCCTCGGCCGCCGGGTAGGTTTGGCCGCCGAGCTTCAGGCCGGCGTTTTTTTTAGCCGCTTTAACGCTGTCGTTTATGTAAAATCCGACCGCCACCAAAAAAATCAAAACCAGGGTCAATAAAATAAGGATTGCCGCGCCCCACCAGCGCTTGTACCATGGTTTATTAATTAGCTCCATTGATATAATTTTAAAATAGTTTTATCATTAATATTATAACATTTATCTCATGAATAAACAAAATTTTGACAAATTGGAACAGGAGACGGAAAAACGGACGCGAGCCAGAGAAAAGAAGAAAAGGAAGCGCATGAGAGTCAGCGGCGGCTCGGTAAAAAAACTGGCCAAGCTTATTGCAAAATAATTCTCTTCGTGTATAATAAAATCACGCTAAAAAGGCGCTTAATTTTAATAAAAACTATGGCTAGAAGCAAAAACAAATTTATTGATTATTGGAAGTTGGGCAAAGAAGAATTCAACACGGAATTTTTCGGCATTTCCAAAGACGGCGAGTTGGTGGTGCGCGAAGGCAACTATCAATATAATATTTTTGATTTGGTAAAAAAATTCGGCGCGCCTTTAGAAATCGCTTTTCCCTTTATCGTGGAAAAGCGCTATTTGGACTTAGTCCAGACTTTTAATTTTTACATAAAGAAGCATAACTATAAAGGCCGGTTTTTTTACCATTACCCGATGAAGGTCAATCAGAATAAAGAATTCGTTCTGCCGCTCATTTCCGAAGGTGCCAATTTAGAGACCGCCTCGTATAACGAGCTTTGGCTGGTCAGGAAGCTTTGGGAGCAGGATCAGTTTCATTCGCGCATCCGCGTCATTTGCAACGGCCCGAAAACTGAAAAATATTTAGCCTTGATTTCCGAGCTTAAAGAAAAAGGCTTATTCATCATTCCGATTATTGAAGACGTAACCGAGTATGAAGCCCTGAAAAAATACAAGGGCGACGTCGGCATCAGAATGAAAATGGAGGTCAAAACCAAGTCGCATTGGAATAAGAAAAATGACCGCTACGGCCTATCGCCGGAAGAAATTTACGAGCTGGGCCGGGTGCGCAATTTAAAAATTTTGCATTACCATATGGGCTCGCAAAGCATGAGCCAGGAGGGGATTGTTGAGGCCGTGAAAACCGCGGCGAATGTTTACGCTAAAATAAAAAAAGAAAACCCGACGCTTGATACTTTAAATATCGGCGGCGGCATGGCTATTCCCTATGAAAAAAGAAAGCATTACAGCACGGCCAGCGTGGTTAATCGGATAATCACTACCATCAAAAAGGTTTGCGCCGATAAGGAAATATCGCATCCCAATATCATCGCCGAATGGGGCCGGTACATCATGGCGCCGGCACAGATTACCATTTTTAAAGTTTTATGCCAAAAGCCGATTGTTAGCGCCGCGGCCAAAAAATGGTACGTGATTGACGGCAGTTTCATGAACGATCTGATTGATACCTGGGCGATCCACCAAAAATGGCATATCGCGCCGGTTAATAATATGACGGCGGATAAACTGTCAAAAGTTTGGCTGGCCGGCGCGTCCTGCGATTCGGACGATTGTTACACGGCCGGCGGCGGCCAGATTTTACTGCCGCGGCTGGAAGACGTGAACGGCGATTACCAGTATATCGCCTTGTTTGACTCGGGCGCTTACCAGGACGCCTTAGCTTCGCATCATTGTTTATTATCCTCGCCGGCCAAAGTTATCGCCCAAAACGGCATCTTAACCATGGCGCGGCGGCGCGAAACTCCGGAAGAAGTCGGGAAGATGTTCGGCTGGTAAACCTCGGATAGGCCGGCTGGGAAAAATTGTATTTCCGCTTAGATAAAATTTGGGCGTTTTTTACAAAAAATTAAAAGGTAAGAAAAGTAATTTTTTGTAAAAAATTGCTACAATTTTATATGCGCGATAAATACAATTTTTCTCAGCCGGCCTTAAAATTAGAGTAATATTTTTATATGAAAATAATTTCCTGGAACGTTAACGGGATACGGGCAGTTATGAAAAAGGGCCTGCCGGCGTTTTTGAAGAAAGAACGGCCGGATGTTTTAGGCTTGCAGGAAATAAAAATTAATGACGCGGCGCGGGCCCGTGAGCAGTTTGATTTTAAAGACTACGCGGAATATTGGAATCCGGCCCAGCGGCCAGGCTATAGCGGCACGGCCATACTTGTAAAAAATGGTATTAAGGTGATTAGCATGAAAAATGGTTTGGGCGATGAAAAGTTTGACCGCGAAGGCCGGGTCCAGACTTTAGAATTTGAAAAATTTTATTTAATCAACGCCTATTATCCTAACGCCAATCATGAGTTATCCCGACTGGGGTATAAGCTAGAGTTTAACAAAGAAATTTTAAAATATTGCAAAAAGCTGGAAGCAAAAAAGCCCGTGATAATTGGCGGCGATTTTAATGTCGCGCATGAGGAGATTGATTTGGCGCGGCCTAAAGATAATGTCGGCAACCCGGGTTTTACGGATGAAGAACGACGGGCTATGACGAAATTTTTAAAAGCCGGCTTTATCGATACTTATCGGTATTTAAATGGCCAGAAAGTTCAGTATACCTGGTGGAGCTACCGTTTCGGCGCCCGCGCCCGGAACGTCGGCTGGCGCATTGATTATTTTTGCGTTTCTAAAAAAATTAAACAGCAAATAAAAAACGCCTATATTTTAGATAAAATAATGGGTTCAGACCATTGCCCGGTAGGAATTGAAGTAAAATAATAGGCTTGCCTTTTCGCCAATTTTAGGTTAAAATGGGTTTATTATGGAAAAATATAATCATAAAAAAATAGAAGCCAAATGGCAGAAGTATTGGGCGGAACATCCCGAACTTTGCTGCGCCGATAATGAAAGTCAGGCGGAAAAGCAATATATCTTGGATATGTGGCCGTATCCGTCGGGCGACGGGCTGCACGTCGGCCACGTTGAAAGCTACACGGCGACCGATATTATGTCGCGCTACTTGCGCTTGAACGGCAAAAACGTTCTGCATCCTCAGGGCTGGGACGCGTTCGGTTTGCCAGCGGAAAATTTTGCCATTAAAACCAAAATCCATCCGGCCGAAACCACTAAAAAAGCCGTCGCTACTTTTAAAAAACAGATGAACCTGATGGGCTTTTCTTATGATTGGTCGCGCGAAGCCGCGTCTAACGATCCGGAGTATTATAAATGGACGCAGTGGTTTTTCCTGCTATTTTATAAAAACGGCCTGGCTTATAAAAAGAAAGCCAAGGTCAACTGGTGCGACGAGTGCCAGACGGTTTTGGCCAACGAGCAGGCCGAAGGCGGAATCTGCGAGCGCTGTAAAAACGAAGTCATCCAGAAAGACATGGAACAATGGTTTTTTAAGATTACTGATTTTATAGAAAATAAGGGCGAGACTGCCGGCTTGCTAAATGGCCTTGATAAAGTAGACTGGCCGGAATCAACCAAAGCGGCGCAGAAAAATTGGATCGGAAAATCCGAAGGCGCGATTATAAAACTGCCTACTCAATTTAAAAATAATTCAGAAGTTAAATATGCAAAGATTTTATTGGCTACTAACAACCTAAGCAAGAGAGCTAGAGTTGAAAAATTATTAAAGAGCCTGGGAATCACGACGGAAATTCTTTTACCTAAAGACCTGGGAATCAAGGTTGTTGAACCCCAAGAAAAAGGGAGTCTAAGGGAAAATGCAAAAGAAAAAGTGTTGTTATACCGCGATAAAACAGATTTGCCTATTTTAGGTTTTGATACCGGATTATTTATCGATGGAGAGGCAATCGATCCGGTTAAGGTAAAAAGAAACGCTTTGCGCGGAGCAGATGAAAAAAAATTAACACAGGAAGAAACCGCAAAGCTATTGCTTAAATACTATAAAAATATAGCAGAGAAAAGAGGCGGTAGTGTTGAAGCATATTTTCAAGACGAACTAGCCATCTCTTTATCTAATGGAGAGATTGAGACAATCGGCAATAAAAGGGAAATAATATTAACCGACCAGGTTAAGGGTGAAATTGATATTTATTTTCCTATTCGATCTTTATATAAAATTAAGGCTACGGGCGAATATGCGCAGGAACAAAACGAAAAAGAAGAATTAATAGACTTAGCGCCTTTTATTGAATCATTAAAAAAATTGTTAAGCAAAGATAATTTATACTTAGAAGTTTTTACTACACGGCTGGATACTGTTTTCGGCATGACTTATGCCGTGGTTTCCCCGGAGCACAAAATAATTAATAAGCTTAGGCCGCAAATTAAAAATTGGCCGGAAGTGGAAAAATATTTAAAACAGGCAAAAAAGAAAACCGATCTGCAGAGAATGGAAAACAAGGAAAAAACCGGCGTCAGGCTGGAGGGCATAGAAGTGGTCAACCCGTTTAACGGAGAAGCGATTCCGTTGTTCACGGCTGATTATGTTTTAGCTCAATACGGCACGGGCGCGGTTATGGCCGTGCCGGCGCATGACGAAAGAGATTTTGAGTTCGCGCAAAGCCACAGACTGCAATTTCAAGAAGTGATCAATACAACAACTTATAAATTAGGACCGCTGGCGTTAGGCAAGGGTTGGCCGTACACCGAAGATGGCGTTTTGGTAAACTCCGGCGAATATAACGGATTAAATTCGTCCGAAGCGCGCGAAAAGATGACCGCGTGGCTGAAAAAAGAAAAACTGGGCCGGCGCCAGATTAATTATAAGCTGCGCGATTGGCTGGTCAGCCGCCAGCGCTATTGGGGCGCTCCGATTCCGATAATCTATTGCAAAACCTGCGGCGAAGTGCCAGTGCCGGAAAAAGATCTGCCGGTAGAGCTGCCGACCGACGTAGATTTTATGCCGACCGGCGAGTCGCCCTTGGTTAAGTCAAAGAGTTTTCATGACGTAAAATGCCCGCAATGCGGCGGCGCGGCGCGGCGGGAGTCGGATACCATGGACACGTTTGTCTGTTCCAGCTGGTATTATTTCAGATACGCTGACGTCGATAACAAAAAAGCCTTTGCCTCTGAAGCGATGCTTAAAAAATGGCTGCCGGTTGATCTGTACGTCGGCGGCGCCGAGCACACGGTTTTACATCTTTTGTACGCGCGCTTTTTTACCAAAGTTTTACATAACTTGGGCTACATAAAATTTGATGAACCGTTTTTGAAGCTGCGCCATCAGGGCATTATTTTAGCCGAAGACGGACGCAAGATGAGTAAGTCTTTCGGCAATGTCATTAATCCGGACGACGTAGTTAAAGTGCACGGCGCCGATGCTTTACGCCTTTTTGAAATGTTCATGGGGCCGCTGGAAGACATGAAGCCGTGGAATACGCGGGGGATTGTCGGCATCTCAAGATTTTTAGAAAAAATAAGCAAAATGGTTTTAGAAAAAAAATTAGCCGATTGCGGCGGCGGGGAAAAGCCTTGTGAAAATGTCCCTGAAGGCATGCCGCAGCTCTTACATAAGACCATTAAAAAAGTTACGGAAGATATAGAAGCTTTGCGCTTTAACACTGCAATTTCCCAGATGATGATTTTTGTAAATTTCGCGGCTAAATTTGACTCCATGCCTAGAGCTGCCGCGGAAAAATTTTTGATTTTACTGGCGCCGTTCGCGCCGCATCTGGCTGAAGAACTTTGGGCAGAACTAGGAAATAAGGAAAGTATTTTTAAGTCAGATTGGCCAAAGTTTAATCCAGAATTGGCTAAAGACGAAACCATCAATCTGATAATTCAGGTAAACGGCAAAGTGCGCGATATGATTGAAGTTTCTGCTGATATTAGCGAAAATGAAGCGAAAAAAATCGCCCTAGAGAGCGAAAAAGTTAAGAAGTGGCTGGAGGGGAAAGAAGTAATTAAAACAATTTTTGTAAAGGGGAAATTAGTTAATATAGTTATAAAATAAATTTATGCTGTGGCTATTATTTTTAGGTTTAGCGATTTTAGCTTGGACATTTTATGATGTTTTTTTAAAGTTGCTGGGCAATGAAATGAATTATTTTTTAGCGTTGCTGATTGTGTCGCTGGGCCAATTGCTTATAACTATTCCTTTTATAATTTATGCTTTCTCTACCGGAGGATTGAATTCTTCGGCCAGAGGTTATTATATTTCCGGCTTGATGGGCATTCTCTTAGCTATGGGGACTATTTTTTTCTTTTATACATTTAAATACGGGGCGCCTTTGTCCGTGGCCATGCCAGTTTACGGCATCGGCAGTTTAATCGTCGGCGCGCTGGCCGGAGTGTTTATTTTTCACGAGACCTTAAGCCCGACGGTTTTGGCCGGACTAATTTTAGGAACGGTCAGTATTGTTTTATTGACGGTAAAATAATTTATAGATTCTCGATCAGCCAGGAGCCGTCTGGCTGTTTTTTTACGTAAAAAGTGACCGTGACTTTTCGGCCGACGATCGCCACGTAGATTTCGGCTGAATATGTTTTTTCGTCAGAGGTTGAGCTGGCGAGCGTGGTGGCGGACAGCATATTGCCTAATGATAATCGACCGTCCGCGTCAAGCACTTGCATAGTATAGGCAACTAAGCTTTTTATTTCCGGCGTGAAAAAGGCTTGGGCTGACGATGAATTGCCCGAGCGAATAGCCGCGGCCGCGCCGTCTATGACGGTTCTGGTTTCATCAGGGGCGACCGGAGCGGGGGTTGGAGCAGGCGGGACAGCCGCGGCCGGCAGGCTTAAATATCCGATAGTAATTTTATTAAGCTCCGCGTCTTTTATGCCTAAGGCTAAAGAGCGCATCAGATCAAAAGCGTCAGCCGGCCGGCCCAAATAATATTTTTTTAAGTCCGTCGGATTAATGTACCAGCATTCGCCCCGGCTTTGGGTTTGCAAAAATATTTTTCCCGCGTGATTTTTGGCGAATTCCTGGTCATCCAACTTCGCCAGATCTTGATTAGTTATGCCGACTCCGAGCCGACGCATCAGCTCAAAAGCGTCAGCCGGCCGGCCTAAATAATATTTTTTTAAGTCTGTCGGATTAATATACCAGGCCTGGCCACGCGCTTCAACTTGCAATAAAATCCGGCCGCTTAGTTTCTTAGCCAAGTCGGTTTGGGCCAGCGTCGGTTGAGCGGCAGATAATAATGAGAGTATTATAATAATTTTTATGATTTTCATAAACTTATTTTACCATAGTTTCAATATTTATTGAATTTTGCTATAATTATATTAAGAATATGCGCAATAAATATGTAAAAAAAGCTGTGGCGGTAATTATGCTAGCGGCCTTAGCTTATGCCGGTTGGAGCGCTTATGATTACGCTAAATGGGTAAAAACCAAAAAAGCCGTGGCCGCGGGCGGTTTCCCTTACCAATGCGGCGCCAGTAAGATTATCAGCGTAACGCCTCTTTGCAGATTTATCGAACCAGGTGTTTGCTCTTGTACCCCATGCGCCCTGTCATGCAATAACAGTTATTGGATTCAGATTATTCCTCAAGCGGTTTGTAGCAATGGGGCGATAGATCCAACTTCTGTTTGTATCGATCCCCTGGTAGCCGCCGCCAATTCAAAAACCATGGGTACGCCCTTGGAAATGAGCATCGGCAAGCAGGCGATTTTTGCCGGCATAACTAACATGATGACTACAAACGGCGTGATCGCCACGCCAACGCTCGCCGCCAACACGGTTGATAAAATTATTAATTGGTTTGATTACGCCTTAGCTTCTTTTAGGGGAAAGAGTAATGGAAAATCTATTAGAACAAACTAAAGAGCTCTGCCGCCTCTATAACATTAAGCCTGCCCGCTCCAAAGGGCAGAATTTTTTAATTAGCGAAGAAATTTATGATGAGATTATCACCGCGGCTGATTTAAAGCCTGATGATGTGGTTTTGGAAGTTGGACCCGGCTTGGGTTTTTTAACCGCCAAGCTGTCGGCGCGCGTAAAAAGAGTTATTGCCGTGGAATTGGATGATAAGCTGGCCGAAGTTTTAAAGACCAGGTTACAAGCGCAAGGAGTAAAAAATATGGAAGTGGTGAATCAGGATGTGCTAGAAACCCCCCTAGCCCCCCTTTTAAAGGGGGGAGAGTTTAAAATCGTGGCGAATTTGCCGTATAATATCACTTCAATATTTTTAAGAAAATTTTTATCTGAAAATGAAAATAAACCAGAACTTGTAGTGCTGATGCTGCAGAAGGAGGTGGCCGAGCGTATCTGCGCTCAGGCCGGAGAGATGAGTTTGCTGGCCGTGTCGGTGCAGTTTTACGCCCGGCCGGAAATCGTGGAAATTGTAAAAAAAGAAAATTTTTGGCCAGAGCCGGAAGTGGATTCAGCGATTGTGAAAATCACACCTCACCCCAACCCTCTTCTTGCCAAGGAGAGGGAGCTTTTCAGATTGGTGAAATTCGGCTTCGCGGCTAAGAGAAAAATGCTAAAAAATAATTTGGCCGCCGGCTTAAGGCTGGAAATGAAAATCGTGGAAGAGCGGCTGGCCATCGCCGGCTTTAATCCGAAAATCAGGGCCCAGGAATTAACGGTTGACGATTGGTTGAAACTGGCGCGGGTTTTCGCTTAAAATGTGATATAATATTAATCTATGGACCTAGCTCAACTCCGCTCAATCGCGCTGTTCGCCGTTGCTTTTCTAAATATAATTTTTACTTTCTTAATTTGGCTCAAAGGCAAAAGCCGAGAAGCTTATTATTTAGGCTGGATAACTTTTTTTTCTGCGCTTTACGGCCTAAGCTGGTGGGCGGTTTTCTTTTTTAACGCTAACCGGCTGTTTTGGGCCCGCACGACTTGGTGCGCCACTTTTATCGTCAGCGCCAACATGATCTTTATTTATTATTTGACCGGCCGGACTAAATTTTTTAAATTAAAATTGATAATTTGGCACGGTTTGGCTGCGGCAATATTAGTTGTTTCTTTGGCCACGCCTTACGTCATTCCGATAATTTCCGACCAGTATCCATATATCATCGCCCAATCAGCCGGCCCCCTAAATCAGCTGGTCAGGATTTTTCCGGTTGTCGGCTTGCTGTTAGGTCTTTACTATCTGGTTAAGTCGCATGGCCGGAGCCAGGGCCACCAAAGAATGCGGCTTAAGTATTTTATTTCCGGACTGGTAATCTACTTTATCGGCGGCTTGCTTTTCGGCGGAATCTTACCCTTGTTTTTTCCTAAATTTTTTTCCTATCTAGACGCGCCGGTATATTTTTCCGCCGTCTGGCTTAGCTTGGCGTCTTACGCTATCATTAAAAAAGAGCTGTTTGACATAAAAATAATTTTAACCGAATTGCTGGTTTCGCTAATTGGCCTGATTTTGTTTGTTCAGATTTTTTTAATGGAAAATTTACAGGCTAAAATCGCTGAATTGGCAATTTTTATTTTATTTTGTTTTATTGGCTATCTTTTAATCAGAGCGACTTATCGGGAGATCGCTAAAGAGCGGGAAGCCGAGAAACTGGCTTCGGCTCTAAGCGATTTGAATAAAACTTTGGAAAAAAAAGTTAGAGAAAAAACTAAACAGCTGCGAAAAAGCGTCAGCGTGATCGAAGAAGAAAAAAATAAAACTTTAGCCATCGTGGCCAATTTTACCGATCCAATTATCGTTTTAAATAAAGACTATAAAATCAGCGTGATTAATCCGGCGGCGCGCAGGGTCTTTAAAATGACCGAACAGGATTTAGGCCAGCCGGTAGCTATGGCCGATAAATTCAGCATGTCTAATTTTAGCCGGATTATCAAAAGGGGATTTAGGATCAATCAAATCAAAGAAAATGCCGAAGTACTGGAGTTCGCGCCGGAAGAAATAATTTTTGAGGAAAATGGCCAGGAGCTTATTTTTAAAGCGATCACGGCTAAAGTTTTAAGCGCGGACGGCGAACGGCTGGGTATTATGAAAATATTTTACGATTTGACCAGGGAGAAAATGATTGATCGGCTGAAATCGGAATTTATTACCATCGCCGCCCACCAACTAAGGACCCCCTTGTCAGCTATTAAATGGATCATTAATATGATACTACAGGGGGACGCCGGCCGGCTTAATCTAGAACAGCAGGAAATGCTGGGTAAGGGCTATGCCAGCAATGAAAGAATTATCAGGCTGGTTGACGATTTGCTTAATGTTTCGCATATTGAAGAAGGTAAGTTCGGCCTGGATTTCAAAAAAAATGATTTTCAGTCAGTTTTGGATACGTCTTTGGCCAACGTGCTTGGTCTAGCGGAAAAAAATAAACAGCAAGTAATAGTCAAAAAGCCGGAAAGTTTACCCGCGGTTTTTATCGATAAGGGAAGAATGATTATGGTAATGCAAAACCTTTTGGCTAATGCCATAAAATATTCACCGCCGGGAGAAAAAATTGAGGTTGAAATCGCCGCCGATAAGAAAAATTTAGAAGTAAAAATTAAAGATCAGGGCGTAGGCATTCCGCAAAAAGATCTGCCAAAAATTTTTTCAAAATTTTTCCGCGCCGCTAATGTGATAAAAATGGAAACCGAAGGCACCGGACTGGGGTTATTTATAGTAAAAAATATAATTGAAAAGCACAACGGTCAAATCAAATTGACAAGCGTTGAAGGCAAAGGGACCGAAGTGGTTTTTTCGGTGCCGATTAATAAGCCGATTAAATAATAATATTATGACAACAAGAAAAAAAATTCTGTTAGTCGAGGATGATTCGTTTTTACGCGATATATGCCTCAAAAAATTAAACAAAGAGGGCTTTGAGGTTGAAGCGGCGGTTGATGGCGAAGAAGCTATTAGCAAAGTCGAAAGTTTTATGCCGGACATTGTTTTACTCGATATAATTTTACCTTCAATCGACGGTTTTGAAGTGTTAAAAAATATTCGTTCGCATAAAAATAAATTAGTTAAAGATGTTCCGGTCATTATGTTGACTAATTTAGGTCAAGAAGAGGACATTGCCAAGGCTCTGAAGCTCGGAGCCAGCGATTATCTAATCAAGGCGCATTTTACCACCGAAGAGATCGTAAAAAAAGTAAAAAATAAATTGGGCATGGAATAGAATTTATGTTATAATAATATTATGACGGAAATAAAGAATATCAATAAGAAATCATTAGCGAATATAATCGCGTTGGTTTACGGTTTTATCGGTTTTTTTATCGCCATAATATTGGCTATCTCAACCATGGCCAACATCGTTTTACAAAAAGATTTTTCCGGCTCGGTGATTTTAGTGACTTTATTCAATATCGGCGCCGGCTTATTATTGGGGGTTTTGTCCGCAGTTTTAACCGCGATGATCGGTTGGGTCATGGGTTATGTTATGGCCGGGATTTATAATTGGTTCGCCAGCAAGGCGGGAGGAATCAAAGTTGAGCTGGCGGAAATCGACGCGGTAAAAAAAGAGAATGAGACAATAACTAATAATTAAATTTATGCCGCCAATCAATGAAAGTAAAGATTTGCTGTACATCGTTATTTCCATTTCAGTGCTGTTGTTTACGATATTTTCCTGCTGGGCGCTTTATTATTTCGCCCGAATTTTGCAACAGATGTTTCGGGCGATTAAAGAAACGCGCGACCGGCTGACTAAGCTGGACGAGCTGTTTTGCTCGCTTAAAGAAAAAATTGAGCATAGCGCTTCTTATCTGTTCCTGATCGGTGAAGGCGTAAAAAAACTAGTGGAACTTATGCGGGACAGGGGAGAGAAGAAGAAAAAGAAAAAAGAATAGAATATATTTTAAAAAATAACTCCGATAGAAGTTATTTTTTTATTGCTTACTTTTTCGATAATAACTATTCGTGCCGCTCCGCTGGGGGTTACTTTCTTATGACTAAGAAAGTAACCAAAGAAGTCTCGGGGGTCGTCGATTGGCTATCTCATTGATTATGCTTCGTGCTGTAAGCAATAACGCCAACTCCCACCCCCGAACCCCAGGTGATTTTTAAAGGTAATGCAAGGGAATTAAAATAAAAAAACCGTCAGAGAAATATCTGACGGCATATTCGTGGCCTTACCCTGTTACATTGTTTGCCAGAATCCTTTGAAGACTCCGCGCGTTAGGCACCAGGCGCGGAGCGCTTCAATCGGGCCGGGCAGAGGGCGAGCCTGTGGGTACACCCCGTTAATGTTGTCGCGAGCGATGGCATAAACTTCGTTTTTTAATCCTGCTCCGACATGTTGATCCCAATACCTCGCCAGCTCTCTTTCCTGTTCTGATGGGCTGAGTATTATCGTTCCGCTTTCCATAATAACCTCCTTGTTTTCGTTTATTTAATATACCCACAATCTTTATTGGAACACTTAACTTCGCCGCCTTTTTTCGCGTCTTCGACTAAAAGGCTAGAGCAGTCCGGACATTTTTCGCCGGTCGGTTTGCCCCAGTAAGCGGTTTTGCAAGCCGGATACTGATTACAGGCGTAAAAGATGCCGCGCTTAGAGCGCTTCTGCACCACTTCGCCCTTGCCGCAGACCGGGCAGGTTATGCCCGTACCGCTATTTCCGCCGGCGATATTTTTTAAATTTTTACATTTAGGGTAGCCAGTGCAGGCCAAAAACGGGCCGAAGCGGCCGACTTTAACCGCCATATTCGCGCCGCATTTCTCGCAGATTTCATCTTTATGTTTTTCTTTTAATTCTTCAATTTCCTTGGAGTCGGCCTGGCCGTTTTTGTCTTTATCCGCGCCGGGCATGCCTTTAATGTTTTTACATTCAGGAAAGGCGCTACAAGCCAAAAATTTTCCGTAACGGCCGGTTTTTATGATCATGGGAGCGCCGCATTTATCGCAGACTTCGGTTGATTTTTCTTCGGGCATAATGTCTTTTTTATTTATAATTTCATATTTATTTTCCAAGTTTTCATGAAACGGGCCGTAAAATTCCTTAATTATCGGCTGCCATTTAACCTCGCCCTCGGCGATAGCGTCAAACTCGTTTTCCATTTTAGCGGTAAACTCGTAATCAACGATTTTGGGAAAATGTTCGACCAGCAGGTCAATCACCACGAAAGCGATATCGGTTGGCGCCAGGCGCTTATGTTCGTCGCGCTGGACGTAATTCCGGTCAATAATGGTATTGATAGTCGGGGCGTAAGTTGACGGCCGGCCGATACCGTATTTTTCAAGCTCCTTGACCAGTCCGGCGTCCGAATAGCGCGCCGGCGGCTTGGTAAAATGCTGTTCTTTGGCAATTTCTTTTAAATTTAGCTTCTCGTCCTTGGTTAATTCCGGCAGTTCGATTTCCTGGCTTTTTTCCGGGTAGATTTTCAGGTAGCCGTCAAATTTTAAAATCTGGCCGTTGGCGCGAAACTGGTAAGGGGTGTCAAGCGCGTCCACGTCAACCACGGTCGCGTCTACGATCGCTTCAGACATCTGCGAAGCCACCGCGCGCTGCCAAATTAATTTATATAAGCGGTTTTGGGTGGAATTTAAAGACGCTTCAATCGATTCGGGCGTGCGCGAGACTTCGGACGGCCGGACGGCTTCATGGGCTTCCTGGGCGCCTTTGGCTTTGGTTTTAAAGCGGCGCGGCGCGGCTAGGGCGTAGTCGGCGCCTAAAGTGGTTTTCAAATAATCGGCCGCTTCAATTAAAAATTTATCCGATAAATTTAGCGAGTCGGTTCTCATGTAAGTTATAAAACCGAGTTCATAAAGCTGCTGGGCCACGGTCATAGTCTGCTTGGCCGAAAAGCCGAGCCAGCGGTTGGCTGTCTGCTGGAGGCTGGAGGTGGTAAACGGCTTGGGCGGCTGTTTTTTAGTCTGCTTTTTTTCCAAATTGGCCACCGCGTATGTTGCGCCGTCCAATTCTTTTAAAATTTTAGCCGCCTGCTCGTCGTTTTTTATTTCCAGCTTGTCAACGGTTTGGCCGTTTATTTTATTTAAGCGCGATAAAAAAGGCAGTTTCTGGCCATTTTCCAGCAGGGCATTTATGGTCCAATATTCTTTAACGTCAAATTTTTTTATTTCCCGCTCGCGCTCAATAATTAAGCGTACGGCCACTGATTGCACCCGGCCGGCCGACAGTCCCTTGGCCACTTTTTTCCATAAGAAAGGGGAGAGTTCGTAGCCGACTAAGCGGTCTAAAATTCTTCTGGCTTGCTGGGCATCTACCAGCTTCATGTCGATTTTTCGGGGATGCTCGAGCGCTTCCAAAATCGCCGGCTTGGTAATTTCATGAAAAGCAATGCGTTCGGTATTTTTTTCATCGATTTTTAAAGCCTGCGCCAGATGCCAAGCAATAGCTTCGCCTTCGCGGTCTTCGTCAGTCGCCAGGATAATCTGGTCTGATTTTTTAGCTAATGATTGAAGATTTTTAAGATTTTTTTTAGCTTTGGCCGGCACGACGTATTTAGGCTCAAAGTCATGCTCAATATCAATGCCCATCTTAGAAACCGGCAAATCTCGGACATGCCCGAAAGACGATTCAATAACAAAATCGTCGCCTAAAAATTTGGCGATAGTTTTTGCTTTAGTGGGTGACTCAACGATGACTAATTTCATATGTTCATCTAGATAATATATATTCCATGCTGCCCGTATTTTTTATCATACCTTTCATTTCCATGATGGTAAGTGTACTATTTATAACCGAGGTGTCAAGTTTTGTCAATTGTTTTAGCTCGTCAATATGCAGCGGTTCGTAAGATAGCTCTTTAAGAATCAACGCTTCTTCGGCCGATTCGGGAATGGCTTTTTTATTTTCAATAAAACTGGCCGCGTCGGCTAAATTTAAGTTTTCAATAATGTCTCGGGCGGAAGTTACCGGTTTAGCGCCCAGTTTTATGAGTGAGTTGGTGCCGGCCGAAACCGGGGAATAGATGCCGCCCGGCACGGCGAAAACTTCGCGGTTTTGCTCCAGGGCGTGCATGGCGGTAATCAAAGCGCCGGATTTTTCTCCGGCCTCAATCACTAAAGTGGCGGCGGACAGGCCGGAAATCAAGCGGTTTCTTTGGGGAAAATGGTGCTTTAAGGGCATGGTGCCGAGACAGTATTCGGACATGATTATACCGCCGCCCGATTCAATTTTATCGGCCAAATAGCGGTTTTGCGCCGGGTAAATATTTTGCCGATCAAGGCCCGAGCCGATCACGGCGATGGTTTTGCCGTTAGCCTCCAAAGCAGCCGCGTGCGCCAAGGTGTCTATGCCGTAAGCTAAGCCGCTCGTAATGGTTAGATTATTTAAGGCCAATTCGCCGACCAGTTTTCGCGTGACCTGCTCGCCGTAATGAGAAAATTTTCTCGCGCCCACCACGGCTAGGAGATAGCCATCAAAAGCATCGAGTGAGCCGCGGTAGTATAAAATAAAAGGCGGAGCGTAAATTTGTTTTAACAGTTTGGGATAGGCCGGATCGTCAATGGTCAGAACGCTGACTTTTTCTCTAATCAAATTTTCAAGTAATTTATCCGGTTCAAGCTGATGGCGAAAAATTATAAATTCTTCCGCCACTTTTTCTTCGATGCCGGCGCGCAGATAATCTTTAAGCGCGCCATGATACGCGCTTTTGATATCCGGAAAATAATTTTTGAGCCGTGTGAATTTTATCGGCCCGAATTTATAAAACCGGCTTAAAGCCAGCCAATATTTTAAGTCCTCCATATGATTAAAAGCTAGTCTTGACAGGGTAATATTAACGTGATAATATGATCTATTGAATTAATTTTTATAATTGCGATAGCGTTCAGGCTGTTACTTGCTTAAGGGCATAATTTCTAAATAACTTTCCTCCTTGGTTGTTTAAAAATTATTGCATCCCTTTCAAGCAAGTAGCATTTTGGGCGCTATTTTGTTAAGTTTTGACAAATAATATTTTTAATAATAACATATTTATTACAAGGCTGATAGTTTCCGCGGTTTTGCTTAGGAGCGGTAAAGGTTAAACCCCCCTCCTGGTTTGGCCGGAGCCTTAAATAGGGGATTTCCCCGGGCTTCTAGGCAATACTGCGGATAGTATCAAATTTTTATAAATTAAACCAAGGGGCGGAAAAAATGAACGCGCAAGAAAATAAGGGAATCGACGAACAAGAAATTATGTTTTTGTGCCGTTCATTGGGCGGCACAGTTTATGAGACCGTACGAATGGCAGATTCTGAAACTCTAATCGCTTTGCGGCGGTTTATCGATATGCTGTCGCCTGCCGATTAAAAAATGGGGCGAGCCTTTTAGGCCAGCCCCTCTTTTATTACTTTTAATATTATAGAGTTGATGATTTTTTTCTCTTCGGCTTTAAATTTCTGCAGAACGAATTTTTCAGCCGGAATTTTTATTAAGTCCGGGGTTTTTATGCCGATCCTTAAGCGGCGAAAATTTTTAGTGTTTAACCGGTCAATGATCGACTCTACCCCTCTATGCCCGGCGCTTCTTGAGTCAACCGAAATTTTGTATTTGCCCAGCTCTATGTCCAAGTCGTCATGGATTACGGTTAAGTCTGTGGGCGCGAGCTTGTAATATGCCAAGGCGGCCGCGACCGAAGAGCCGGAGTCATTCATGAAAGTTAATGGTTTAAGCAGGATGATGTCGCCGCTCTTAGTTTCTAGGGCGTTGAATTTTTTATTAGTTTTCCATTTAAGTCCTAGCTCGCTGGCCAAGGCGTCAACCGCCATGAAGCCGGCGTTGTGCCTAGTCTGCTCATACTTTTCGCCCGGATTGCCCAGGCCGATTATAACTTTGTACATAAAATTATTTTAGTCTTGATGCTTTCCATGCACGTTCTTAGTCTTGGCCACAGTTATGGTCAGGGGAGTGCCGAGAAAGCCGTAGGTTTCGCGCAGGCGGTTTTCAATGAAGCGAATATAGGAAAAATGCAAGTCTTCTTTGGCCCCGATTTTCATTTCAAAGACCGGCGGGTTAACGTCAGCCTGTTTAAAGTCGCGAATGCGCGGATGGCGCACGCCTTTACCTTTGCTCGGCCGGTGTTTTTTGACGATGCGGGCAAGAAAGTGCGCTAGCTGCGAATCACTTAACTTTAATTTTCTCTGTTCGCCCATGAGGAGCGCCAGGTCAAGAATCTTTTTTACCTTTTCACCGCTTTTAGCCGAAGTAAATTGGATAGGCGCGAAATGGGCGAAGGGGAGTTTGCCGTAAATGTAATCGGTAAATTTTTTAGTATCGCGCTCGGCGACTTTATCCCATTTATTGGCGATAAAAACAAAGCTTTTTTTAGCTTCCACGATTTCTTCAACCAGCTTGGCGTCTTGATGCGTTAGCGGCTCGCTTATGTCCATAACCAGTAAAGCCACGTCGCTTTTTCTTAGGGCGGCTAAAGATTTGGCGATGCCGTGCTTTTCCAGGCCGGCGGTTTTTTGGCCGCGCTTGGAAATACCGGCCGTATCAATTAAGATAATCGGCTGGTCGTTATAAATTATTTCCGTGTGCTGGGGCTCTCGCGTGGTATGCGGGATGGGGCTCGTTATGACGCGCTGGTAGCCGAGAATGGAATTCAGTAAGCTAGATTTTCCGACATTAGGCTGGCCGATGATGCAGACGCGCAGCTTATCGTCAGCAACTTGCGGCGCCGCTTGTTTTATTTCGTCAGGCTCGGCATCGCGCGGTTTAAGCCTGGTGACGATAATATCCAATAAATCGCCGGTGCCCGAGCCGTTGGCCGCGGAAACCGGGTAAAGTTCGCCTAAAGATAATTTATAAAAATCAGAAGTTTTTAAACGATCGTTCGGACCGTCAACTTTATTGATTGTCAGGAGTACTTTGTCCTCGTCGGTATTCTTTTTAATCAGTAGCGCCATTTGCCGGTCTTGGGGCAGTAGGCCGGCCTTATTGTCCACTAAAAAAATTACCAAATCAGCGCTTTTTAGATATTGGCGAGCTTGCTGCTGCACTTTATCGTCAATATCGTTTGAAGCCTTGGTTTTGTTAATTAAATGCTTTAAATCAAGAATTCCGCCCGTGTCCACTAGTTCAAACTCTTGATCGCGCCAGCTGACTTTGCCCAGATTACTGTCGCGCGTTGTGCCGGCTTGCGGCGAAATCAAGGCTTGGCGCTTTTCCACCAAGCAATTAAATAAAGACGATTTGCCCACATTAGCCCGGCCGAAGATTACGACGAGGGGTAGGGATTTTTCCGCGTTTGCATTTGTATCTACCATAAAAAAATTTTCAATTTTCAATTTCTAAACAATGAATTAATGTTTCAATTTATTAATTGAAGAATTGGAAATTGTTTGAAAATTAGAAATTAGAAATTAGAAATTTATTTTTACTGCGCTGTATTCTCCACCCCCGAATGCGTTTTATCCGCGTCCCGGCCGAGCACAATAATGAAATCAGGCTGGACCAGCTTGGTTTCATTGGAGATTTCTTTGGCTAAATCGTCCATCAGCCACTGGGGCAGGCCCAGGGCCACGTTAGCCCCGGTTCGGTTTTTTAAGACGGTTAAAGCCTGGATTTTAGCGCCGTAGGTTAAATCATAAATTACCGATTTTTCAAAATTTTGCTGGCTGGTATTGCCCACGCGCACGATATTAAAGCCGTATTTTTCAAGGTCCATGGCCGCCTGATTAGCCAGGCCGTTTATCCAGGTGCCGTTTCTGACTTCGATGGCGGCTTTCTCCAATTTTACTTTTTGCTTGTCCGCGGCCGGCGCGTCATTAAAAATATTATTCACTAAATATTTTATTTCCGAAAAATCGCCGTTTCGGGGCGTTAAGAGATAAGCGCCTTCCAGGCCGATCGTATCGACCAACAGTCCGCTCGGGCTGTTGTCCAAGACGCGGTTTATAATGTTTTCGTTTTTAATGTTTTTTGCCAGATTCCACAGTTTGACCAGCTCCCAAATTTTCAGATTGCTTTGATAGTTGTCCGAGATATCGGAAATCATCTTTGAAATTGTGGTGGGCTTAAATAAGATATTAAGCGATAAAACTTTTTCTTTAACCGCCTCCAAGACTTTTTGCTGGCGGCGCGAACGCGCGAAATCGGAGCCCTCGACGCCGTAGGCGTGGCGCGAGCGGACGTATTTTAAAGCCAGCTGGCCGTCCATAGTTTGCACGCCCTTTTCAATATGCAGATGCTCCCATCGGTCGTCCCAGGGGGCTTCCTCGTTGCCTAAAATCGGATATTTGTAATCGTCAAAAGTATTTTCCACCTCAACTCTTACTCCGCCCAAGTCGTCAACCACCTTGGCAAAACCGGTAAAGTCAACCGTTAAATAATAATCAATCGGAATTTCAAAAAGGTCGCTTACGGTTTGGCTAATCGCCAGACCGCCCGAACCGGGATTTTTCATTTCCGCGTAAGCGTTGACCGAGTTGATTTTTTGCCAGCCCATATTTTCAATCGGCACCGACATATCGCGCGGGATGGACAAGAGCGAAACTTTATTTTCGCTGGGTTTAAGGCTGGCTAAAATTATGGTATCGGTGAGGAGCCCGCCGTCATGGCCTTTGCCGCCGATGCCTAAAAGCAGGATATTAATCCGGTCGTCGGCCTCGCCCTTAAGCTTCGAGTCCGCGCTTTCAACCAGATGCTTTAGCTGGCTGATGACCGGCAGGTTATAAAACCAGGAATTTGATTTTTGCGCCGGCGCTTGGTTAAAGTTGAAAATGAAATAAGACAAAACAAAAAAACATAAAACAAAGACCCAGGGTTTGGGCAGTTTAAATTTACGGCGGTTAACCGGCTGTCCGGCCGGACGATCAACCGAATTTGAATTTAGCAAATCTATTTTTTTATCCATATTTATAATCTACAACTTATTTTCAAATTAGTCTAATTTCGCCGATTTGTTATTTTCAGCTTAAGCTGTTATAATAATATCTGGACTAAATATGAAATATATTATAAGATACTATCAGCTTATTAATTTCCATCAATAAGCGATTTTTATGATAAAGAATTTTTTCAGCTACGTTTTCGAGCTAGTTAAGGTAGTAGTAGTGTCTTTGGCGATTATTATCCCCATAAGATATTACTTGATTCAGCCCTTTTATGTCAAAGGCGCTTCCATGGAGCCTAATTTTTTTGATAAAGAATATTTGATCATTGATGAATTAAGCTACCGTTTTCATGAGCCGGTCCGGGGCGATATCGTAGTTTTCCGCTATCCCAGAAATCCGGAAGAATATTTTATTAAAAGGGTGATTGGCCTGCCCGGTGAAAAAGTGCAGATTAAAGATGGAGCGGTTTATATTTTTGACAACGCCCATCCGGACGGCGTAAAATTGTCAGAGCCATATTTAGCGGACGACGTTAAGACTTACGGCTTGAACGAAGACGTAACCGCTTTAAGCGCAAGCGAATATTATGTTTTAGGAGATAACCGCAACGCTTCCAAAGATTCAAGAAGCTTCGGTCCAGTAGATAAAAAATTCGTAACCGGCCGGGTTTTGTTCCGCGGCTGGCCGTTTAATCGGGTTGGCGTGTTCGAAGCGCCATCTTATAGTTATTAAATAACCAATAACCAAGATACAAGAAACAAACAATATTCAATAACCAATAACCAATTTTATATTTTATTCGTTTGGTTATTGTTTCTTGATTTATGACATTATGCCTAAATTTTCTAAAAAAAAGGATGCTAAAGAAGTTGAAGTGTTTAAACCAAAAAAGGGAAAATTCATTTCGCGCTTAAGAGGCATGAAGGATGTTTTGCCGGATGAATATAAATATTGGAATTTAATTTTTAAAAAAGCCCTCGAACTTTCCAAATCCTACGGCTTTAGGCGCATGGAGACGCCGGTGCTTGAAGCATTGGAACTTTACGAACGCTCTTCCGGCCGTTCTTCAGATATCGTGACCAAAGAAATGTTTTCTTTTATTGATAAAAACGGCGACCGAATCGCGCTCCGGCCCGAGGCTACGCCCGGCTTGGTGCGCGCTTATATTGAGCATGGCATGTTCAATTTGCCCCAGCCGGTAAAACTATTTTGGCTGGGTCCGGTTTTCCGCCACGATAAGCCGCAAGCCGGCCGTTTCCGCCAGTTTTCGCAGTTTAATTTGGAAAATATCGGCGACGCCAGTCCGGTGGCCGACGCTGAACTTATCGCCATAACTTATTATTTTTTTCGCGAGCTGCAGCTTGCAGTGGTAATCCAGATAAACAGCGTGGGCTGCACAAGCTGTCGCAAGGAATACGTCGCTAAACTTGAAAATTTTTACAAAGAGCGCGGCCGGCGCGCCAAATTATGCGAGGATTGTAAAAAAAGATTCGCAAAAAACCCTTTGCGCTTGCTCGATTGCAAAGAAAAGCAATGCCAAGCGATTGCGGCCGAAGCGCCGCAAATCGTGGACAGTTTATGCGAAGACTGCCGCAATCATTTCATAAAAGTTTTGGAGTATTTGGACGAGCTCGACATACCGTACAATTTGAATCCGACTTTGGTTAGAGGTTTGGATTATTACAATCGCACCGTGTTTGAAATTTGGCCGGTCTTGGGTGACGGCGAAGCGGTTGATTCAAGCCGCCAGTCGGCCATCGGCGGCGGCGGGCGTTATGACGGACTAGTGGAATATATGGGCGGACGGCCAACCCCGGCTTGCGGTTTCGCTATCGGCATAGAGCGGGTAATTATGAAAATCAAAGAAAAAAATATTCCGATTAATGACGAAGAAAAAGGCGATGTCTTTTTGGCTCACCTAGGCGATCCGGCCAGGAGAAAAATCATGGTGTTGTTTGAAGAGTTAAGAAAAAACGGCTTTAAAGTGCGCCAGGCTTTTTCTAAAGACAGTTTAAAAGCACAGCTCGAAGCCGCGGACAAGGCTGGGGTTAAATTCACTTTAATTTTGGGGCAGAAAGAAATGATGGACGGCACGATTTTGATCCGCGACATGGAATCAGGCATTCAGGAAATAATCGATTACAAAAAAGTGGCTGCTGAAATCGAGAAAAGATTAAATAATAATAAATAATATTTGATTATATTATACCAATAGAAAGCGAGGTGGACTTATGGCAGAATTCAAAAGAAAAAAGGGCGAAAGCTTCGAAAGCTTCTTAAGAAGATTCAATAAGAAGCTGCAGCAGAGCGGCAAATTATATTTAGCCCGCCAAGTTCAGCATGTTCAGCCGAAAATTAATAAAACTCAGCAGAAGAAGCGCGCTTTAGTCGGCATGAAATTAAAATCAAAAAGAGAGTACTTGAAAAAAATAGGAAAATTAAAAGAAGAAACCAGAAAACGCTGGTAAAAAGTATAGAGTATCAAGTATCAAGTATAATGTATGAGCAAATTAGTTGAACAAATTAATAGCGACCTGAAAGCGGCTATGATAGCTAAGAACGCCGAAGAGCTATCGGTTTTGCGCATGTTAATCGCGGCTTTAAGAAATAAAGAAATTACTTTGCGTTCAGGCGGCGCGGCTGAGCTGACGGATGAGCAGGTTTTGGAAGTTCTGGCTTCTGAGGTAAAGAAGCGACGCGACTCGGTTGAGGCCTATACTTCAGGCGGCCGGCCGGAGCTAGCGGCTAAAGAGACAAGCGAGATAAAAATCTTACAAAAATATTTACCCGAGCAGATGACGGACGAGGAGCTGGAAAAAGTGGTGCGTGAAGTTATGGCCGCGGGCGCGACCGATTTCGGCCGAGTGATGGGCCAAGTCATGGCAAAAGTTAAAGGCAAGGCCGACGGCGGAAAAGTCTCCGAGATGGTGAAGAAGTTATTAGCGAAATAAAAATAGTATTATAAAAACAGCCTCTCATTTCTGGGCTGTTTTTATATTTTCGGAATAAATCTTTTAATGTTATCCAGCATGGAATTTCTTAGGTTTTGTTTGATTTTACTTTTGGCTGTGGCGGTTTTTACGATTTTTAGCCAGTCGCGGCTCGGGCCTTTGCGTTTTTTTTCCGTAATGATTTCCACCAGGTCGCCGTTTTTCAGTTCTTGGGATAAAGGCGCCATCTTATCATTAACCAGCGCGCCTACCGCCTGATTGCCGATATCTGAATGGACGTAATAAGCGAAGTCGATCGGCGTGGCGCCCTCGGGCAGGTCAAAGACGTCGCCTTTAGGCGTAAAAACGAAGATGCGGTTATGAAAAACATCAAATTTCATCTGTTTAATGAATTCCGAAGTGTCCTCGGTTTGTTTCTGGATGTTTAAAACTTCTTTTACCCAAGCCGGCTGTTTCGACGTTCCCATTTCATGAGCGCCGCGCTGTTTATAATACCAATGCGCGGCTATGCCATATTTGGCTTCTTCATCCATCTCTTTAGTCCTGATTTGGAATTCGGTTGATTTTCCTTCCGGGCCCCAGACTGTGGTATGCAGGGCGCGGTAGCCATTGGGCTTAGGTACGGCAATGTAGTCTTTAAAACGGCTGGAGTTGGGCCGCCAGAGAGAATGGATTATGCCTAGGACTTTATAACAGTCGGCAATCGTAGGTACATTTACTCTGAGAGCGAACACATCGTAAATTTCATCGAATTTTCTGTCTTTTTTTTGCATTTTAAGAAAAATGCTGTAGAGATGCTTAAAACGGCTGGTCAATTCATAGGAAATTTTAGCTTCTTTTAGTTTGGCGTTTAAAATATTCTTGGTTTTCTGAATGAATTGGTTATGCTCCAGTTTTTTTTCAACTTCATATTTATAAGCCAGCTTTTTATAATCCTCGGGGTATAGATGCTTAAAGCATATATCTTCCATTTGCCATTTTAAGCGGTAAACGCCGAGAAGGCCCGCGATCGGCGCGTAGATTTCCAAAGTTTCGCGGGCGATGCGCTGGCGTTTTTCCAAAGGCAAAGCTTCCAGCGTCCGTAAATTGTGCAAGCGGTCGGCGAATTTAATTAAAATCACTCTGATATCGCGCGCCATGGCCAAAAACATTTTGCGCAAGCTTTCTCGGTAGCGCTCGATGCCGCGGTATTTAATCTTACTTAATTTAGTTATGCCTTCAACCAGGGCGGCGATATCTTTGCCGAAATTTTTTTCAATCTCGGCCAAAGTGTATTCCGTATCTTCTGGAATGTCATGCAAGAGGCCGGCAATCACGGTTTCCAGGTCGGCATGGATCTGGGTCAGGATATAAGCGGTATGCAGACAATGCTGGATATAGGCTTCGCCGCTTTTTCTTTTTTGGCTGCCGTGCGCTTTGACCGCGAAATCATAAGCCAGCTGAATCATGGTGACGTCCGCTTTGGGGTGATTGGCCTTAAAATTGTTGATTACCTGATTGATGGTCATACCCGGTTGCTCCAGTAAGTTAAATTATGTTATAATAATATTACTAATCGGTGGAAAAGTCAAAGTAAAATTTTCAATTTTCAATTTTCAATTTTCAAACAATTTTCAATGAATGAATTAATTAATTTAATCATTGAAAAATTAATAAATTGTTTAGAAATTAGAAATTAGAAATTGAAAATTTCCATGCACAGTCGCCTAAAATTATCTAAAACTTCTAAAGCTTTTGCTTGCCTTTTTTTGGTAGTAATCTCTGTCTTTTTATTAACCAATTTCGCTTGGGCGGCCAGCGCGGACGTGGGTTTGAATTTTGCCGAGGGTACGGGCCTAAGCAACTCGCAAGACATTAGGGTGATCATCGCTAAAATCATCAGGATTATTTTGGGCTTTTTAGGCATTTTGGCCGTGGGACTGATTATTTACGCCGGTTGGCTCTGGATGACCTCGGAGGGTAATGAGGATAAGGTGGAACAAGCAAAGAAAATTCTGCAGAACGCGGTTATCGGCCTGATAATCGTTTTATCGTCGTTCGCCATCGCCACTTTTATTTTAAATAAATTGGCGGGCGCGGGAGACGTTGGGCCGGGCGGCAATAATTTCGCGGGCGGATCGGGTGGCGGCGGAATTTCAGCCTTAGGCTCGGGCATCATCGATTCCCATTATCCGGCGCGCAACCAGAAAGACGTGCCGCGCAACACCAAAATTGTCATAACTTTTAAAGAAGCCATAGACTCGGCGACCATTATGGCCGGCGATAAAATTAACGCGCAAAACGTTAAAATTTATAAAACCAAGGACGGGGTGGCCGGAGCGGTTACGTTTGATGTCGCGGCGGCCACAAAAGACAATAAAACTTTCGTTTTTAAACCGGCGCAATACTTAGGCTCGCCGGCGGAAAAAATTTATTATACCGTGGCCTTAAGCAAAAACCTGAAAAAAGCTTCGGGCGATCTGGCTTTTAGCGGCGTAGTCGGGGAGTGGGCCTATACTTGGATGTTTGAAGTCAGTACGATTATTGATGTTACGCCGCCCAAAATCGAAAGCATTATTCCTTTGCCCGGCGCGACCGAGCCGAAAAACGTAGTGGTGCAGATTAATTTTAACGAAGCGATTGATCCGGTTTCGGCCAGCGGTTCGTCTAATGGCTTTGAAAACATAACAGTTAAAGATGGCGAGGCGCTGGTAGCCGGTAATTATTATTTATCCAACCAGTACCGGACCGTGGAATTTTTAACCGAAGATAAATGCGGGGTTAATTCCTGCGGCAACGACGTTTACTGTCTGCCGGGCGGGAAAACTTTAACCGTCTTGGCGCGCGCGGCCAGCTTAGCCGTTTCGGGCGAGTCGACTGCTACCGACGCTTATGACGGCGTGATGGATCTGGCCAGTAATTCCCTGGACGGCAACGGCGATGGGGCCGCGGCCGGCCCGCAGGCGCAAAGCCAAAAAGCGCCGTTTAACGCCAACGCTCCTTCAGCCGCGGCTCAGGGCGATGATTATGCTTGGTCGTTTATCACCACTAATGATATAGATACTACGGCGCCGGTAATCGACCGGGTGGCGCCGGAAGTAACCACCGGCGGAGTGACCGGCGGGGTTGACTTAGACGCTTCGGTCCGGGCTGAATTTTCTAAACGGCTTATGTCCAATAGTTTAACCACCGATAACGCCGCTTTGTATGGCGAGCTGAATTACTGGGTTAATAAATCGGACAGCCAGTCCGCCACCACGGTTTATCTTAATCATGATCAGTTTGATGAAGGCATGGACTACCGGGCGGAATTAAAGTCCGGCGTAAAGGATATTTACCAGAATTGCTACGCGCCCTGCTCCAGCTCTAGCGTGGTTGGTACGCCGTCCTGCTGTAATGGCGTGGCGAGCGGCGGAGCAAGCTGCCAATAATTTTTCCTGTCATTCCCGCGCAGGCGGGAATCCAGGAGGGAGTAATGGAAAGACGTTTTTTTGATTTATTATAGATACATTTAAATATTTTAGTATCCCTTTTAATAAATTTATTATTCGTGACGCTGCGCTAGGCCTTACTTTTTATGACTAAAAAGTAAGCAAAAAGTCTCGGGGGTCGTCGATTGGCTATCTCATTGATTATGCTAATTACTGTAAGCAGTAACGCCAACTCCTACCCCCGAACCCCCGGGTGATTTTTAAAAGTCATTCAATTTAGCGAGGAAATGACAAGAAGGGTAAGCAAGCAATGACAAATAAAATAAAAAATTTAATAGTTTTTTTCTGCTTAGTGGCAGTGGTTTTGACGACTGCTAATTTCGCGTTGGCGGCGGCTGATTTAGGGTTGGACCAGGCGGCGGGTACGGGATTGTCCGCGGTTTCCGACCCCAGGGTGATCGCGGCTAATATTATCAGAATATTCTTAGGATTTTTGGGCATCATCGCCGTGGGCCTAATCATTTATGCCGGTTGGCTTTATATGACGGCCGAAGGCGAGCAGGAAAAGGTAGAAAAAGCTAAAAAGATTTTAATCGGCGCGGTCATCGGTTTAGTCATCTGCTTAGCTTCGTTCGCCATCGCCAGTTTTATTTTAAATCGGTTAAGTGGCGCGACCGGTATATCCGGAGACAATAATCCTCCTCCCCCCTGTGTCGGCACAAACTGCTTCGGGGGCGGGGAAAACAGCGACGGTTTGCCTGATTTACCGACCGAGGGACAGGCGTGCTTAAAAGACGCTTTGGACAGCCAATGCGCGGCCGGCGTCTGCGCCGCGGGCTTAAGCTGCGCGCCGGCCAGCTGCACCTGCCAGAAAGAAAGCCGTCCGGCAGAAGGGGAGAGCTGCGACGGTGATTTAGCGGTTCAAGGTTGCCAAGCAGTTGAATGCTCGGATAATTTAGTCTGCTCGGCCGCGGATAATTGCAGTTGTATTAAAACGCCGCTCGTTGCCTGGGTCAGCCCTATAGACGCGGACAAAAATCCCAACGGCGCGCCGGGAAATTTCATTACCATCGGCGGCCGCTACTTCGGCGCCGCGATCGGCAAGGTAACTTTCCTGGGCAACCCGGCGGACGCGAGCGACGACCAGGACGCGGTTTCCCCGGCCACGGTTAATCCGGCTTGCGCCAATTTCTGGCAAGACAATCAAATCGTAGTAGCCATACCGGCCGGCGCGAAAACCGGGCCGCTTAAAGTCGCGGACGCGGCCGGGCTTTATGATACGACCGACAATAGCCGCGGCGCGGCCATTAATGATTTTCAAATTAATAGCATAAAACGGCCGGGGCTTTGCTTAGCCGACCCGGTTTACGGCGCGCCGGTTGATCCGTTCGGCTTACAGGGTAACGCCTTTAACGGCGCGGCGCGCGCGGTTTTGTTCGGCACTGAAACCAGCTTCATTCCGGCTAATGGCCTTAACTGGAACACCAATAACTTAGCGGTTGCCGCCACCGTGCCTAATATCCGGGACGGCCGCAATTCGGTTTATGTTAAAGTGGATAATCTAAGTTCCAATGATTTGGGCTTTACGGTAAGAAGCAACGCGGCCACGGCCCCGACCATTGAATATTTAGAACCGGCAGAAGGACCGGTCGGCCAGTATCTTACGATCTACGGCCGCAATTTTAAAACTTACGAGGCCGGTAAAAGCGCGGTTAAATTTTATTCGCCGGCTGATCCGGCTAACTTGATTTTAGCGGACATTGATTTTCCCGAGGCTTGTAAAAATAATTGGTGGCATGACAAATATATCATCGTTAAAGCGCCGCTGGCTGAGCTGGGCGATTATAAAGTAGTGGTTATTACTAACCAAGGCCGCCAGAGCGCGCCGGCAGATTTTAAAATTATTTCGGGCAATCCGGGTCCGGGCCTCTGCTCCTTAGAGCCGCATAATGGGCCGGTCGGCCAGGCGGTAGCGGCCAGCGGCAATAATTTCGGTTCAAGCAAGGGAGATAATGGCCGCGTAGTTTTTTATGATAATCAAAACGGAGCGATAAGCAGCTGGGTCAATCAATTAATCAATGCCAGCGTGCCGAGCGGCGCGCAGACCGGGCCGTTTAAGGTTGTAAATAATAATAGTAAAATCAGCAATAGCCTGCCCTTTAGCGTGGGCAAATGCTCATCAACAACCGACGACTGTAATAGCGGTGAAGAATGCTGCGGCGCCGGCACGGTCTGGGACGGAATTTGCCGGACCGCCGGCACTTGCTCGTTGGGCGGGGCGCGGAGCTGCGCCTTCGGCTGGGCGTTTAAGACCAGCCAAAAACAAGCCGGCGACTCCTGCTACGACGGCGCTACGGCCGGCACCTGCGATTTGTCCAAAGCCAATTGCGGACCTAATTTAACCTGCGACCAGTCAAGCTGCGTCTGCAAACTGCCTTGCAACAGCGATTTAAATAATAATCAGGCAACCTGCGCGCCGGACCAAAATAAATGCGCCGGCACGGCTAATCCGGTTTGTAACTTAACAACGTGCCTCTGCGAATGCACGAAGGATAGTGATTGTAAAAATTTTGGAGAGTTTTGCAATATTGCAACTGGAACTTGTCAGCCCGGAACGCCGATTGAATCCTGCTCCGGCTACGGCGACCAATGCTCCAATTCATATTTCTGCCCCAACTCGCCGGGCAAGTGCTCGGGTAATCCGGGCAGTACCGATACCGGCGTGGCTTGCGGCAACGCGGTGTGCGAGAATCTTGATAAGTGCCAAGGCGGCTTATGCGAATATAGCGCGGCTATAAATAGATGCAAAAAAATTGACGCGACCTGCGATTTGCCTAAAACTGTAAACAATATAAATAATAATCAGGTTGAACTAATATGCGGCACGGTGGATAATAAAAATATTTGGTATTACGCGAGCAACCAGACTTGCGCCGATGGCTATACCAAGAGCATTGATAAAACCAAGTGCTTAGGCGAGCCATGCGATATTTGTGCCGCGGGTTTTAGCTGTGCCAAGGAAAATAACGCCGGCGTTTGCGTCGCCGGACAAGGCATCTGTCCGACCGGCTCAAACTGCGTCGTCGGCCAATGCAAAAAAACCGCCCAACCAAGCTGTGAATGCTGTTGCCAGATCAGCCAGAATACGGCCACCGGCAATCCCGGCTGCTGTACCGGGCTTACCTGCGGCGGTACCTGCGGTGCGGACAGTAGTTTAACCGACGGACCTGATACGGATGAGGACGGAATCGGCGACAGCAATGCCGGACAGGGCAAGTGCACCGGCTGTACGGTCAAAGACGCGAACGGTAATATTAACCAGGCAGCTTCCAATGCCAAATGCAACTGTACCGGCACCAGCGGCAAATTCTGCGCCACGGGCGAAGCCGGCGGACTGGGCGCCTGCCTGGACTGCGCTTCGCTAACCGGTCCCGACGAATGCAGCACAAAAGGCGCGGGCTCATGTTGCGTTGACGCGGAAAAAAATAACGCTTGCCGCGGCGGCAATGGCGCGGCCACGGTCAAGTCGGTTTATGCCGGCGACCAAAATAATTATTGCGCTTACTACACTTGCGCTACCGGCGGCAAGACTTGCAACGCTAATCCGATTGCTTCCAGCACGGCGCAGGTTTACGCCACAAAAGCAATTTGCGATAATAAATGTTCCAGTGTAACTTTACCGGGCACGACCTGCGATGCCCAGGCAACCACCACGCCGACCTGCTCCCAAAATAATTGCGCGACACTTTCCTGCTTAAACGCGGATGGCTCTGGCCCGACGCCGCCCAACTCCTGCGGCACCTGCTGTTGTGATCCGGCCAATGACCAATGCGCCGCGCCGTTAAAATGCGTAGCCGATAAAGGCGCCTGTTCCGGCGCCGGCCGCGGCTTATGCTGCGGCTGCAGTACGGACAGCCAATGCGGCGACAGCTTAAGCGCCGGCTGCGGCACCGATACCTGCTGTACTGCCCGGCCGAGCGTTATTTCGATTTTACCGGCTAATCAGGCAACCGGCATCTGCCGCAACAGCTTAATCGAGGCGACTTTTAGTAAGCCCATGCGCATCAGCAGTTTGAGCGCTAACGTCATCGTGGCCGGCGATTACACAGATAAACCTTGTCCGGCCGGCACCAAACTTTTAACCGCGGCTTATAACCCGAGTTGGCTGGAAAAACTGAAACTCTGGCTGGCGCGTTTGCCGTTAGCCGATAAATTTTTCGCCTCTCCGGCTAGGGCCGAAGCGGTCGGCAACTTTTGCGTGATCCCCGGCCAAATCAGCGGCAGCTTAATCAGCAATGGCACACAAACCAAGCTGGAATTTAAACCCAGCCAGCTTTTGGGCGCGGGAACAACATATTATGTTATAATAAAAGGCGAGAGCGATTTGACCGACGCGGCGCATGACGGAGTCTTAAGTCAGGACGGCCTCGGCCTGAATCCGGTAAATCAAGAAACTTTTAACGGCGTTATATATAAAGGAAAGATTTGGCAATTTACCACTAAAGCCAATTCCGCAGCGAGCGGCGGCGCCTGCCAGATCGCGGCGGTGCGCGTCAACCCTTCCGGCTATTTGTTTAATACCGTGATTAATAATCCGGATGATGATTCTGATCCGGTTTTGGATTTGACGACTGGAGACAGCGATAAGCTTTTTACCGCCAAAGCCTATTCCATGGAAAATCAGCCGATCACCCCGACGACCGGCTATAACTGGCGCTGGGATTGGTGGATTGATGATCCGACGGTGGTAAAGTTTAAAAACAACGGGGTTGTTTCGGAAACCGCGCTTGACGATAAGGCAGAGCAAACCATAGTGGCGGAAAATGTCCAGGAAGCCCGGACTTTGCTTCATGCCAAAGCCACGGTTAATCTGGATAGTATGAATAAACCCTCAACCGTCGGCAGTTTTAAGGAAGGCACGGCTTCCATCCAAGTTTTTCAATGCGCTAATTTTTGGCCGGCGTTTAAAACTGATAAAGTGACCGGCTATCAGATTTGGGAGCCGTGGCGGGATGACGGCAGTAACTGTAACGTCGGCGCTGGCACTTGCTATGATACCAATTATGAATTATATTACTGCCGCGACGCGGGCGGACCGGGTGAGGCGGACGACCTGCCGGCAATTCAAAGCGATAGCGCGGTAATCCGACCTTATTCAACTGAACAAAATATTATTAAAGAAATATATTATTTCCGCGAAGGCCAATAATTAATTAAATATTTTTTAATTTTATGTTTGACGAATTAGACAAGCAAACCGCGACGAGCGCGGCCGTTGGACCGGCCGCTTCGACCCCTGCCGGCGCGCCGGCTCCGGGGAAAGTTGAAGATATTTTGTTCGAAGTTGATCGGACGGCTAAACCCGAAGTCTTTAAGCCCCAGCCAGCCGGCTCAATTTATAAAACCGTGGTGCCGGCTGATGACAGCTGGCTTAAAAACAAGAGTTTGATTTTTGGGTTGCTGGGTGGAGCGTTTGTCATCCTCTTGGGAGGCTTTTTAGTTTTGAAGTTTTTTATAAAAACTACTCCTGCGGCCGATTTGGCCGGCACGGCGCCGGTTAATAATAGCCAAACATCAAGCGTGCCGGTAACGCCAGACGTTTCTAATCAAATTGAAGCGACTGCGGTTGAACCAATCAGCCAGCCGGAAGTTACCCAGCCGGTTGACAGTGATTTGGACGGACTGGCCGATGAAGAAGAAATTCAATTAGGCACTAATGCCAATAATTCGGATACTGATCAGGACGGTTTGACCGACCGAGAAGAAGCCAAAGTTTACCAGACCGACCCGCTTTCAGCCGATACGGACGGCGATAGCTTTTCGGATGGCTCTGAAATTCAGAACGGCTATAGCCCTAAAGGCGACGGTAAGCTGATGGAGATTAATAATCAATAAAATTATTATGTTGGATATTTTAGGTTTTTTTAAGAAAAAACAAAATCAAATCGTTGAGCAGGAGCAAATGATAGGCGCGGCACCGGCCGAAGCTAAGGTTAAAATTGACAAGAATGTGGCTATCCATGTCATGCCCGAGCGTTTTCGCAACCAGCCGGTGAAAAAAGACAGCGCCAAGACTATGGGCCTGGCTATAATTATCGGCGGAGTAATTTTTTTGTTTGTTATTTCCGGAGTGATGTATTATTTTTTATTCAGTAAACCCAAAGCGGTTGTCGCGCCGGAGCGACAAACAACGGTTCAGAATTCCGTGCCTAACGTTCCGGCTGAAAATCAAACCATAACAACCGAGCGAAACGCCACCAGCTCCGTGCTGTCGACTTTACCGACGGAGAATGAAACAGCCACTTCCACGGTGGCGACCTCTACGCCCGAACAGACTGAGGCCGCCGCGACTTTAAGCTATTCTTTGGGCGCTGATTCGGACGGGGACGGTTTGTTTGATAAAGAAGAAATTTTATTGGGCACGAGCACTTCGACTCCGGATTCGGACGGGGACTCTTATTCAGACGGCGCCGAAGTTTTAAATAAATATGATCCGGCCGGCCCGGGAAAATTGACCGCTAACCCGGGCATCGGGGTTTATGAAAATAAAACTTTTAATTACAGCTTGCTTTATCCTAAAAGCTGGCAAGTGACCACTAATGGGGGCGATGATTCGGTCATGTTTAATACCGGCGACAACCAGTTTATTCAAGCTATTGTCCAACCTAACGCCGGCGGACAAACGCTCGACGCTTGGTATTTAGAGCAGCTGAATGTGCCTGAAGTAGACGCCGGCAACCGGCTAAGCGGCACCGGCTGGCAGGGCCTAAAAAGCCCGGACGGCTTAACCGTTTATCTGATGGATGACACAGGAAAATTTATTTTCAGCTTAAGCTATAACACAGGCGGCGGCCAGGTAATGGATTATTTTAATATTTTTCAGCTGGCGATCAAATCGTTTATCTTAAAAGAATGAAAATAGAAATTAATAATTTAACTAAGCTTAAAATTAATTTGCAGTTAATGAAAAAAGTCGCGCGCCTTTTTTTTAGAGAGCATGAAATCGGCGATCAAGAGCTGTCGTTAGCCATCGTCGGCGACGCGGCAATAAAAAAATTGAATCAAAAATATAGAGGAATAAATAAGCCGACTGACGTTTTATCTTTCGCCGGAGAAGGCGAAATGCTCGGCGAGATTGTGCTTGACTGGGCGCAAATTAAAAGGCAGGCGAAACAGTCGGGCTTGACGGCTGAACGCGAGTTGGCTTTCATTTTAACCCACGGCCTGTTGCATTTAATCGGTTATGATGATAAGACGGAAGCGGAGCGTGTGAAGATGATAAAATTAGGAGAGAGGTTTATAGAAAAATTAAAATTATGATACGAGTTTCAAGACTTTTTAAAAGCTTCGGTTACGCGCTTAAAGGGTTGGCCAAGACCATGCGCGAAGAGCAGAATTTAAGGATTCAAACAGTTCTAAGCTTGATCGCCTTTTTTTTGGGCGTTTATTTTAGGATAAACCGGCTTGAATGGGCCGCCATAATAATTGTGATCTGCATAGTATTGTTCGCGGAAATCGCTAATAGCGCGGTGGAAAGAATTACGGATGTGCTTAAGCCGAGGATTAATAGCTACGTTAAGGAGATTAAAGATATTATGGCCGCGGCGGTTTTACTGGCGTCAGCCGCGGCCGCGGCGGTCGGCCTGTTAGTCTTCTGGCCCTACCTGTATACATTTTTTGGACAGTTTTAAATTATTTTAGTATAATGAGATTAATATGAAAGATAATATCATCGCCGGTCTGGACATCGGCTCAACCGCCATCAGGCTGGTAGTCGGACAAAAAACTTCTAGCGACTCGGGGGAGCAACTGCAAATTTTGGGCGCGGTTACCGTGCCGGCTGAAGGCATAAACCGCGGGGTGGTCAATAGCATCGAAGATGCCACCTCGGCTATTTCGGCTTGCCTGGAAAAAGCTGAGCGGATGATCGGCGTGCCGGTGACCAACGTCTGGGTAGGGCTAAACGGCCCGAATATAAAATGTGAAAAGAGCCGCGGGGTGGTGGCCGTGGGCCGAAGCGATAATGAGATAACCGAAGATGATGTCAATCGGGCGATTGAAGCGGCACAAGCTTTGTCCGTTCCGCCCAATTATGAAATTTTGCACGTCATTCCAATAAAATTCACGGTTGATAACCAGGAAGATATTAAAGACGCGATCGGCATGACCGGCGTCCGGCTGGAAGTTGAAACGTTAATTATCCAGGGTCAGTCCAGCCAAATCAAGAATCTGACCAAAGCGATTTACCGCACCGGCTTGGAAATTGAAGATCTGGTGCTCTCGCCTCTGGCCGCGGCCGAAGTGGTAATCGGCTCTAAGCAGAAAGAACTGGGCGCGGCTTTATTAAATATAGGTTCATCAACGACCAGTCTGGCAGTGTTCGAAGAAGGCAGTTTGCTGTCCGCGGCTGTTATCCCGATCGGCGCCGAACATATCACGGCCGACGTGGCGATCGGTTTAAGATGCCCGATCAATCTGGCTGAGCGCATAAAATTGGAATTTGGTTCGGCTAACGGAGAAAAATATTCAAAGAAAGACGAGGTTGATGCGTCCGAATTGATGCGCGAAGAAAATATGTCGGATGAAGGCTTGGTAGTTTCAAAAAAATACGTGGCTGAAATTATCGAGGCCCGGGTTGAGGAAATTTTTGAAAAAATAGACAATGAGTTAAAAAAGATTGACCGTTCCGGCATGCTGCCGGCCGGCGTGTTCTTGATCGGCGGCGGCGCTAAACTTAACGACCTGGTGGACACAGCTAAAAATAAACTGCGCCTGCCAGCCTGTTTGGGCACTAATCAAAACGTACCCTTGGCGATTGATAAGGTTAACGACGTTAGCTACTTGACCGCTTTGGGCCTCGTTGCCTGGGGCAATCAGCTGACTCGGCGGAAAAAAGGAGCACGCTTCAACTGGCCGTCTAGCGGCGCGGCCGGCAAGACTCTGGAAAAAGTTAAAGGCTGGTTTAACTCGTTAATACCGTGAAGCGGAGTGTATAAATCTTTTGTACAGCTAAGTTTTTAATATAGTTTAGGCGGCACTTGATAAAATTTTGATTATAAGTTAACATGGGAATAGATAATAAGAGCTTCTAATTTGTAATTCTTCTTTATGGCTGAAGTAAAACCCAACGTTGAAACGTTCGCCAAAATCAAAGTCATCGGCGTGGGCGGCTCGGGCGGCTCGGCCGTCAACCGGATGATTGACGCCGGTATCCGCGGCGTGGAATTTATCGCGGTTAATACCGATGTCCAGGCCTTGCATTATAATAAAGCGTCAAAGAAAATTCATATCGGTAAAACCATTACTCGCGGCTTAGGCGCGGGGATGAATCCGGACTTAGGCAAGCGTTCGGCCGAAGAAGCGCAAAATGAGATTCGCGATATATTAAAAGACGCGGATATGGTGTTCGTTACCTGTGGGCTGGGCGGCGGAACCGGCACAGGCGCTTCGCCCTCGATCGCCGAAATCGCCCGCGACCTTGGAGCCCTGACGGTTGCGGTCGTAACCAAGCCGTTTAATTTTGAAGGCGCGCAAAGAAAAAATATCGCCGAGCGCGGACTGTCCGAGCTGGCCGATAAAGTTGATACCATAATCACCATTCCCAACGATAAATTATTACAAGTTATAGATAAAAAAACTTCGCTACTCGACGCTTTTATGGTGGTGGACGAAGTTTTAAGGCAGGGGGTGCAAGGAATTTCCGAATTGATCACTGTGCCGGGACTGATTAACGTGGATTTCGCGGACGTTAAAGCCGTTATGGCCAACGCCGGCTCGGCTTTAATGGGCATCGGCCAGGCGTCGGGCGAAAACAAAGCGATTGAAGCGGCTAAAATGGCGATCAGCTCGCCGCTGCTTGAGATGTCGATCGAAGGCGCGCGCGGAATTTTATTCACTATCGTGGGCGGATTGAATTTAAGCATGCATGAAGTTAACGAAGCGGCCAAGGTAATCACTTCGTCGGTTGATGAAGACGCTAAAATTATTTTCGGCGCTGTCATAGACGAAAAATACAAAGACGAAATTAAAATAACCGTGGTGGCCACCGGCTTTGACGGCCGGCGCATTGGCGTCAGCGAGGCTATGGCTTCGGAAAGAGTCTACACGCCCAATCCCTATATCAGCGCGGAAGAAGAAAAAGAAAAGAAAGAAATGGCGAAAAAGCGCTCTAAAATTTCTCCCCTAAAGCAGGCTCAGGCCGAACCGGCGCAGAAGAAAAGCGCCGAAGCTGAAGAAGAAGATGAGCTCGGCATCCCGGCCTTTATCCGGAAGAAGATGATGTAAGCCGGCTATCCGTCATTCCGGCCTTGGAGCCGGAATCCAGCATTTGCATTTTAATTCTTAACCATAGTTTATGAGAAGGAGGGTACTTCTTTTAATCATGCCACTAATTTTCGTGGCATGGTTTTTTGTTGGCGTAAATCAGGCGAAGGCCATTGAGCTAACAACCAGCCAGACCTGGACCAAAGCGCAAAGCCCGATTATCATATCGGAGTATACCTGGCTTAAGGCCGGCGCTAAACTGACGATTGAGCCGGGCGTAATTATTAAATTTAAGTCCGGCTCAAGTATTTATCTGGTTTCGTCCGGCGAAATTTTGGCCCAAGGAACTTCCGCCGAGCCCATAATTTTTACCTCTTTTAAAGACGACGAGCGGGCGGGCGATTCCAATAACGACGGCGCCGCCAGCCTGCCCCTGCCCGGCGATTGGATGCCGCTTTACTTAAGCTCCAACTCATCCACGACCATAGCGCACGCGGTTTTTAACTACGGCGGTAGCGGCAACCAGGGGGCAATCGTGGTTAGCCGAGGCAAATTAACCGTAAATAATTCGGTAATCGCCAAGAACAACGGCGGAATCGCCAATACCCAAGGCCAAGTAGCCGTAAGCAATTCGTCAATTTTTAATAACCTAATACCATTCATCGGCGGCGTAAAGGTTGATTCGGGTTTAAGCAATAATAATCAGGCCAGCATAATCGTCAATGCGGTTAATAATTGGTGGGGTTCAGCTGACGGGCCTTGCCCCTGGCGCCAGTTATTGCCGCCCGGCGTGCCGATTTGGCAAGCGGACATTAAGGCGATTTGCGGCGATAAGGCTTTGGTTGATACAGGCGTGGTTTATAGCCCCTGGCTGACCGCGCCGCCCAGTGAATCTATTGAGCACGAGCCGGTGATTTTAGTGCCGGGGATTTTAGGCAGCTGGAACATAAGCGGCCGCTGGCAGCTTGACCCGATTTTTCATACTTACGATAATTTAATGGAAGCGCTGATCGCGGCCGGGTATAAAGAGAATAGTTTAGACGAAACTAAGCCCACGTTATTTACGTTTCCTTACGATTGGCGAGCTGATAATAATCTAACCGCCGGCCTGCTTCGAGAAAAGATTAATCAGGTTAAGCAAATAACCGGCGCCAGCAAAGTGGATATCGTCGCGCACAGCATGGGCGGACTGGTCACCCGTTCGTACGCGCAAAGCGATGATTACCAAAATGACATAGATCAAGTGATTTTTTTAGGCACGCCGCACAAAGGTTCGCCGGAAAGTTATTTAAAGTATGAGGGGGCGTACTTTAAAAGTAATTTTGTGCCTATACAAAAGTATTTATTTCAAATTGAAGCCGCATTTAACGGTTATACTGATTTAGCAGATTATATCAGGGCTAAAGTTTTAACAGTTGAACAGCTGCTGCCGGTTTACAATTATTTAAAAGACAAACAGCCGGATAATTCTTGGCAGCTGCGTTCCTACCCCTTAAATTATCCGCAAAATAGTTATTTGGAAAATTTAAACAGTTCAGAAAAAATTAATCTATTAAAGCAAAGAGTGGATGTAACTAATATTATCAGTAATTTAGGAGAATCTAGCACAATTAATCTTATAAAAGTTATTTTAGATCCAAATCAGATGGATAATAAGTGGCAGAATGGTTATCCGGAAAATTTAGATAATAATTTAACCAGTTTAGAAAAAGGCAATGGCGATAGTACAGTGCCATTATCAAGTACAAACAGCTTAAGTGGTGTTGAAGTTATAGAAACGAACGATTCTGATCACACCAATCTGCCTACCGTGATGCAAAAAGAAGTAATCCAGACTTTAACCGGGCAGCTACCGGAAAGTTATTTTAACAGTAAAATAACTTCAACTTTTAAAAAATGGTTGTTCTTTAGAGTCTATTCGCCGGTGGATTTCTCGGTAATCGCGCCGGACGGCAGTAAGGTAGGTAAGGATTTTACGAGTAATTCTGAAGTGAATGAAATTTCGGATGCTTTTTACAGCGGCTTTAACGATGAGGCTGAATTCGTTTTAATTCCCAATCCGGCCGACGGGGAATATAAAGTGGAAATTCAGGGAGTGGACGGCGGCGGAGAATACACTTTAGCCGGCAGTTTGATTAACAATGATGAAGAAACCGAAGCGAGGTTTACCGGCACTATCGCGCCGGACGCGCAAAAAGAATTTATACTTGATTATTCGGCCGAAGCGGAAAACCCGTTAAGTGAGCTGGCGCCGGTTGATACTCTAGCTCCGGTCATCTCGGTAGCTTCGCCCGCGGAAAATTTCCAATACTTACATAATCAAACGCTGAATATTAGCTATACGGCTACGGACGATTTTTCCGGTTTAGCTACCACTGCAGTTATGCTTGATAATCAGGCAATAACCGCGAGCGCGATAGACCTATTTTATTTAGCCAACGGTTCGCATGAATTAAAAATAACGGCTCTGGATTTAGCCGGAAATTTTACTAGCCGCGCGATAACTTTTAAGATAATTTCCACTCTTGATTCAACCATTTCCGATATTAACCGACTTTATCAGTCAGGCAGTATTATGGACCGAACGGCCAGTAAAATATTAATTAAAGAAATTGAGGAAGTTAAATGGCGGTTAAAGCTGCTGGACGAAGCTAAGAGTACTATCGCTAAGTATGTTAAAAAAGTTGGGAATAGCAGCAATAACACCAAGACCAAGGCCAAACTGGTTCAAAGGTATAATGAAGATCTGGCGCGCTCGGACAAAGATTATTATAAGCATTTAGGCATTATTTTTGACCGAATGGAAAAAACTTTAAAGACTTTTTTGAAAGTCCGTTTTCTCAACCAGCAGGCTTATGATATAATTAAAGATGACGTTAATTATTTAAGAAATAATTTATAGACCTTTGAAAACCTTTTTAGAAAAGGTTTTCAATACTTTCCAAAAATATAATGAATCAAGTTAAAATTTAATAGCGGGCAAAGCCCTACGGCCATTAAATTTTAATTTGATAAAATAAAAATTATGCTAGAAAAAAAATCAGTATTTTTGTCGGCGATTTATTCCATGATCGCAGCCATAATTAGCTCGTTTATTTTTTCGCCGTTATTTGGAAAATTGAATGATTTAATATTTAAACCTCTTAAGACATGTGGATTGTCTGGTTTTGATTGTTCGCCCATTTTAATGACAATTCAAAATTCCATCTTTGCTTATCTGTTTTTCTTGCCCTTATTTGTTATGATTTTAGTGCCCAGAAAACAGTGGCTGGCCTGGCTGATTTTAATCTTCATTCCTTTTACTATGGTTTTGGCGGGCGGCAGTAAGCACCTGCTTTGGTTCCTCGTCTTTACCTTAGCCGGCGGCCTGCTCGGCTGGCTGATAAATTTAGCAATCAAAAAGTTTAAAAATTAATCCCTTACTTCGAACAAAAACACCGCCCTCGCTGCGGTGTTTTTATAAATTTGCTAATTTTACAAAAAAGGGGTAAATTTTAAGTAGATATGAGAGATATTAATAAGCTAACAAATAAAATATTAGCCTTTCGTGATGCTAGAAATTGGAAACAATTTCATAATCCCAAAGACCTGGCCTTGTCTTTAGTATTAGAAGCGGCGGAGGTAATGGAGCATTTCCAATGGAAAAATGAACAGGAAATACAAGTGTACTCAAGAACCAATAAAGCAAGCATAGGAGAAGAATTAGCCGATGTTTTATATTGGATATTGCTCATGAGCCATGATTTAAAAATTAATGTGTTGGGAGAATTAGATAAAAAGATAAAAAAGAATGCTAAAAAATATCCTATAAAAAAAGCCAAAGGAGTCGCTACAAAGTATAATAAGTTATAGATATGATTGTTTATCAGTCTACAAAACAGGGTTTTAGTGAAGATGTCGTTACTAACAAAATTGAAGTAGCTATTTTAGATATTTTTAAAAAAAAATTAGGCTATCAAACTACGGTTCAAGAAATTAATTCTTGGAAAAATTCCATGATGTATATGGAAAATATTTTACAGGATGACGGAATTCCCAATGATTGCGGAATAATGATTGAGTATCAAATTCCTCAAACTTCAAAACGTATCGATTTTATAATGACTGGACAAAATGAAAAGAGGATAGACCACGCGGTTATTATTGAACTAAAACAATGGGACAAAGCAAAAAAGACGGATATGGATGGTATCGTGAGTACTTATGTAGGTGGGGGCATGCGCGAAGTTAACCATCCTTCTTATCAAGCTTGGTCGTACGCCGCTCTTTTAAACAATTTTCATGAATCAGTATATAAGGGCAACATTAAACTAAGGCCTTGCGCCTATCTACATAATTATAGCCAAGACGAAGATGAAATTAAAAATGATTTTTATGCCGAGCACATAGCAAAGGCCCCATTATTTCTTAGAAGCGATTGCTTGAAATTGCGTTCATTTATTAAACAATTCATTAAATATGGTGACAAAGGTAAAGTAATGTACCAAATTGAAAACGGCCGAATTAGGCCTTCGAAAAGTCTGGCCGATAGTTTATCGCGAATGCTTCAAGGTAATCAAGAATTTATTATGATTGACGATCAAAAGCTAGTTTATGAGAAGGCGCTTTCCTTGGCGGTTAAATCAACTGAAAAAAATAAAAATGTTTTGATTGTTGAAGGCGGTCCTGGTACCGGGAAGTCTGTAGTCGCAATTAATCTCTTAGTGGAATTAACTAAACGAGGGTTACTTGCACAATATGTAAGCAAGAATGCAGCGCCACGCACGGTTTACGCCAGTAAGCTGGCAGGTACGCTTAAAAGAAATGAAATTAGTAATTTATTCACAGGATCGGGATCATTTACAAGATCAGAAAAAAATATTTTTGACGCATTAATAATTGACGAAGCTCATCGCCTTAACGAAAAATCAGGTATGTTTAAAAATCAGGGAGAAAATCAGATTAAGGAAATTGCAGAGGCTTCGAAGTTTTCAGTTTTTTTTCTTGATGAAGATCAAAAAGTCCACTTTCTTGATATAGGCGAAAAAGATGAAATTAAAAAATGGGCTGGTAAAATCGGCGCGGCAGTTCATACGGTCGAATTAAGTTCTCAGTTTCGTTGTAACGGATCGGACGGATATTTGGCATGGCTAGATAATACTTTGCAGATAAGGGAAACCGCCAATACTACACTCAAGGAAGTTGACTTTGATTTTAAAATAGTGGATTCGCCCAGCATACTCCGGGATTTTATTTTTGAAAAAAATAAAATTAACAATAAGGCTAGATTAGTGGCGGGGGATTGCTGGGACTGGGTAAGCAAGAGGGGTTCTAAGTTGAAGGATATAAATTTCCCGGAATTTGATTTTAATATGAAATGGAATTTAGGTAGTGACGGCAATCTTTGGATTATTGCACCAAATTCGGTTAATGAAATCGGCTGTATCCATACTTGTCAGGGGTTAGAACTCGATTATGTTGGCGTAATAGTAGGGGAGGATTTGATTGTTCGTAATGGAGAAGTCTTAGTAGACCCGTCTAAACGCGCCAGAACTGATACGTCCGTAAACGGTTATAAAAAAATGTTGAAAGAAAATGAGAAAGAGGCGAAAAAGAAAATCCGTGCGATCATAAAAAATACTTATCGCACCTTAATGACAAGGGGAATGAAGGGTTGCTATGTTTATTTTGTAGACAAGGATACTGAGGAATTTTTTAAAACTAGGATGAAGTAGAAGAATTATTTTAATATTAAAAAGTGAATATGTCGTCAAATACAGTGAGTGAAAAAACTTTTAAAATTTTAAAGTCCGTCTTTTATTGACGGGCTTTATGGTAGAATCAGGAGATGTATCACAGACGATCTTTAATACCCATTTGGGTGAGTCGCTCGCTTGGTACCAAATCTTTTTTCTAACCGATTTTTTGCCGCAAATTATTTCGTGTCGCCAAACCCTTTTTTGGGCATTCTTTCAACTATGCATGTTTTAGGGTGGGCTCGTGCGTATTCAACGCTTTTTAATGTTCCGTCGCTTGCGTCACGGCCGATAAGAAAAGTTTTAGATTTTGCTGCCATCTTATTATGTTTTTTCGATCAACGCCTCGGACTACAGATCGGATTAATTAGCTCGCCTCCGGGGAGCGAGGAGTCGCCTCATTATTATTATAACATGGGGATTTTACTGGTAAAGTGATATTTGACTTTCGTTTTTTGTTCGTGTATAATATGGTTATCCACAGATGTTTTCCTGATATCAGGAAAACATAAAAAATAACCAATATTAATTATTTATTTTAAATATGTCCGATGAAATAATTATTGCGTCATTAAATAAAGATTTCGAGAGCATTAAAAAAATTAATAAGAATGGAATTGAATATTGGGAGGCTAGAGAATTGATGCCTTTAATGGGTTATAAAAATTGGAGGGATTTTGATAATTCAATTCAGAGGGCAAAAATTGCCTGTAAAAATTCCGGTCAAGCAGTAGAGGATCATTTTGAGGGCGCGCCCAAAATGATAAAAATCGCTAAAAACACAACAAAAGAGGCGGAGAGGAAAATAGAAGATTATAATCTTTCTCGCTACGCTTGTTATTTAATCGCGCAAAATGGCGACTCAAGAAAACAGGAAATCGCCATGGCGCAAACTTATTTCGCCATGCAAACGAGGAAGCAGGAGATTTTTCAGCAAATGGAAGAAGCTGAAAAAAGATTATATGTCAGAGGCGAAGTGAAGAATCACAATAAAAAACTTTTTACTACCGCTCAAAAGGCCGGCGTGAGTAATTTTGGAAAGTTTAATAACGCGGGATATTTTGGATTATATAATATGCATAAACAGGCTGTGCAAAAGAAAAAAGGTTTGGGCGGGGATGACATATTAGATCGGGCGGGAACAACTGAACTGGCCGCAAATTTATTCAGGATAACCCAGACTAATGCAAAAATTATAAATGACAAAATAGCCGGAGAAAAGAAAGCCAATTTTACGCACTTTACCGTTGGCAGAAAAGTTAGAAAAGCGATCGAGGATATCGGTGGAGTTATGCCTGAGAACCTGCCGCCGGAGAGGCACATCAAGGAATTAAAAAGCGAGAAGAAAAAATTATTGAAAAATGTTAAGAGGCAGAAATAATATTATTAATACATGAAAATAAACAAACTGACCATCGGTTTGGCCGCGGCGGCCGCGCTGGTTTGCGTGAGCGCTTATTTTTTGGTGTTTAATTTTTTCGTGTTAGCCGGCCCGGGCCAACTGCCGCCAAGCCCGGAAAAAAATAATGAATCAGCCGAGCCGGTTAAAGCGGAAAAGGAAATCAGCTTCGCTTTTGCCGGCGACGTGATGCTCGGTCGCAACGTCGGCGACCGGTTCCAAAAAAATAATTTTGTAGATTTGTTCGTTAATTTTGACGCTGGAGTTTTTTCCGGCAAAGATATCGCTTGGCTAAACTTAGAAGGTCCGATTAGCGATAAGGAAGTCAAGCAAAACCCCCAAGATCATAGTTTAGTCTTTAATTTTTCCAAGCAGGCTATCGAGGCTTTAAAATATTTAAAAATTACCGTAGCCGGTTTGGCTAATAATCATACGGCTAACCAGGGCCAGACCGGGCTTAATAAAACCAAAGAAATTTTAACGCAAGCCAAAATAGAGGCGAACGGCGATCCGAATAAAGCCGCCAGCGACGGCGTGAAATATTTTAAACAAGGCGAACTGACCGTGGCGCTGGTCGCGGTTAATGTCTTATATGGTGCTAAGGGGGTAGAGGATTTAATCAAGCAAGCAAAGAAAAAAAATAATTTCGTCATAGTTTTACCGCACTGGGGTAATGAATACCAGACAAAGCACAGCGCCGGCCAGGAAAAATTGGCGCGGCTCTGGCTAGCCGCCGGCGCGGATTTGATTATTGGCATGCATCCGCATGTGGTCCAGGACGCCCAGATCATTAACGGCAAACTGGTTTTTTATTCTTTAGGCAATTTTATTTTTGACCAGATGTTTTCGGCCGAAACCCAAGAGGGCCTGCTTTTATCCGGAACTGTTAGCCCGGACAAGCTGAAAATCAAGCTAACGCCGATTAAGAGCATTAAGATGAAGCCAGAAATCATGCGCGGCGCGGACAGAGAGAAAATAATTAACCGCGTCTGTGGCTCGCTCGGCGAATATTGCAAAAACGGGGAAATAGGGATTTAATCGGTTGAAATATTTATTGGAGAATGGTAGGTTTAAATTATGAAAAAAATATTGGCATTTATTATACTGGCGGTACTTTTATTCGCCGCGCCCGCGGCCAGGGCGCAGGAAGGCCCGGCTACCCAGGAAACTTTTAAAGCCGAAGTTACCCGGATTTTAGAGGAAAAAGAAATAAACGTAAATAATGAGCGGGGCGAGGCGCAGAAAGTAAGGCGCCAGAATTTAAAATTGCGCGGGTTAGACGGCGCTTATGAAAACAAAGAGTTTGAGGTTAATCTGCTGGACGACCAAAATTCATTAAACAAAGCGGTTTATAAAGTCGGGGATAAGGTTTTAGTCATGCGCTCGGTTGATGGCCAGGGTCAGGGCGAGTTTTTTATCACGGACTTCGTTAGGACCGGGGTTTTACTTTGGCTGTTTCTGGCTTTCGCGGCCGCGGTACTCTTGGTCGGCCGGCTAAAAGGCTTGCGTTCGTTAATCTCGCTGGCGTTAACTTTTTTAGTGCTCATCAAATTTATCATCCCGCGCATCCTGGACGGCGCCGACCCGGTCTTAATTACCGTGATCGGTTCAATCATAATTTTAGGCGTCGTGATTTATTTAACCGAAGGTATAAACGTCAAAGCCCATATTACCTCAATCAGCATTTTTTTAAGTCTACTTTTTACGGTCTATCTGTCCTGGCTGTTAATCCATCTGGCCAGCCTGACCGGACTATCTAACGAAGAGGCCGGCTTTATCGTCAGCCTGGGCGCCAAGACTTTAAATCTAGAGGGCATACTGCTGGCCGGCATAATTATTGGCACTTTAGGCGCCTTGGACGACGTGATCATCGCCCAGGTGGCGACCGTGGAAGAATTAAATTTAGCCAACCCGCGTCAGTCCAGTCTGGAGATTTTAAGAAAAGGCTTAAACGTCGGGGTGTCGCATATCAGCGCCATGGCCAATACCTTATTTTTAGCTTACGCCGGCGCCAGCCTGCCCCTCTTAATTTTATTTGTCAGCGGCCAAAGCTCGTTTGCCAGCTGGGACATCGCTCTGAACAACGAAATGCTGGCCACGGAAATTATCAGGACCTTAGCCGGCACTATCGGCATAGTTTTAGCCGTGCCGCTCGCTACCGTAATCGCGGTTTGGTGGTTTAAAAGAAATAATTAATCTATATGAATGGACAAACCAGAGACGACATTTACCCGGGCCGGCGCGTGGCCATCGTGCAGAAGCATCACCAAGGCACGGGCGAACTGACCGAGGGCATGGTGGCCGATATTTTAACCAACTCGCCGACTCATCCGCACGGTATAAAGGTGCGCCTCGCGAGCGGGGAAGTGGGCCGGGTGCAGGAGATATATGAATAAGGCCTGGCAAGTCTACATTTTAACCTGCGCGGACGGCACTTTCTATACCGGCATAACGACCGATTTAAAAAGGCGCCTTAATGAACATAATAGCTCGGGCTTAGGCGCGAAATATACTAGAGGCAGAAGGCCGGTTAAGCTAATTTACGCGCGTCGGCTTAAAAGTAAGTCTTTGGCGTCCAAGGAAGAGTGGCGGATTAAGAAAATGGACAGGTCGGAAAAAATGAAGATGGTAAAAAGAAAAAATTAAGGAACTGGATTCCCTCCCCGCCTGCGCGGGGACTAAAGGCCGCGGGAATGACAATGCTTTATCCACATATCCACAGGGGGAAAGCCGAGAAGTTGCTATAAAAATAATATATGTTATAATATTTTAGGAAAAGTAATCTAAAATTAGCCAAAGCATTAAAACTTGACCGCCCCATATCTAGTGGTATAATTAAAACAGTTACTACAAGATATGGATTTTTGCCCCACCTCTCGGATAAAGCACTTTAAACTGGGTTTAAGCTAAATAAAGTGCTTTTTTTGTTGGCTTAATGAAGCCATGAAATAAACATATATGCGCTGTCCGGTCTGCTATTATGAAGATTCAAAAGTAATTGATTCGCGCGTGGCCGCGGACGGCCTATCTATCAGGCGCCGGCGCGAATGCTTAAAGTGCGGCTTTCGCTTCTCGACCTACGAAGAAGTGGAAATTTTGGACTTAGCCGTGGTTAAGCGCGACGGGCGCAAAGAATCCTATTCGCGCGAGAAAATGGTTAAGGGCCTGAAGCGCGCCCTAGAAAAACGGCCGATTACGGACGACAATTTAAAAAAATTGATTAATTCGATTGAGCGCGATTTGCAGATTTTAAGGAAAAGCGAAGTGACGGCCGGCGAAATCGGGCAAATCGTCATGAAAAATTTAAAGCGCTTTGACCAGGTTGCCTATATCCGCTTCGCCTCGGTTTATGAATCGTTTAAAGACGCTCATGAGTTCAGGCGGGAGTTGAATAAACTATTAAAAAGTAAGGGTAAGAAATAATTCCATGCAAAATACTTCCATCACACAAATTTTAAAGCGTTCTGGCGAAATCGCGCCGTTTGACCAGGTTAAGCTGGTGCAGGCGATTTATAAAGCTACCGAAGCCGTGGGTAAGCCGGATATGTATTTAGCGCAAAAATTTTCCGACCAGGTAGTTGAACAGTTGAATGAAAAATTCCATGCCCGAAGCATTCCGGCCGTGGAAGAAGTGCAGGACATGGTGGAAGAAATTTTAATCAAAAATCGCCAGATTAAAACCGCCAAGTCATATATCTTGTACCGCGACCAGCGCGCCCGCCTGCGCGAGATGAAGTCCATGATCAACTCGGACGAATTGATGGACGGCTATTTAAAACAAAGCGATTGGCGGGTTAAGGAAAATTCCAACATGAGCTTTAGCCTCCAGGGATTGAATAATCATCTGGCCTCGGCCATCTCTTCCAACTATTGGCTAAACCAGGTTTATGCCCAAAATATCCGCGACGCCCATAAAAACGGGGATTTGCATTTGCATGATTTACAGCTCTTAGCGCCTTATTGCGCCGGCTGGGATTTAAGAGAGCTGTTAATTCGCGGCTTCGGCGGCGTCAACGGCAAGGTTGAAGCCAAGCCGGCCAAGCATTTGCGCACGGCTTTAGGGCAGATTATCAATTTTTTCTATACGCTCCAGGGCGAAGTGGCCGGCGCCGAAGCTTTCGCCAATTTTGATACTTACTTGGCGCCGTTCGTCCGCTATGACAACCTAAGCTATAAAGACGTGAAACAGGCGCTCCAGGAATTTTTATTTAACATTAACGTCCCGACCCGCGTGGGCTTTCAGACGCCCTTTACCAATATCACCATGGATTTGGTGGCCGGTCCGACTACCGGCGAAGAAAACGTGATCATCGGCGGCAAGATAATGCCGGAAAAATATAAAGAATTCCAGGCCGAGATGGACGTCATCAACCTGGCTTTCGCCGAGCTGATGATGGAGGGCGATGCCAAAGGCCGGGTTTTTACCTTTCCGATTCCAACTTACAATATCACGACCGATTTTAAATGGGATTCGCCGGTCGCCACCAAGATTTTTGAAATGACGGCTAAATACGGGATTCCTTATTTCTCCAATTTCGTAAACAGCGACATGAATCCGGAAGACGCCCGCTCGATGTGCTGCCGCTTGCGGTTAGACAACCGCGAGTTAAGAAAGCGCGGCGGCGGTTTGTTCGCGGCCAATCCTTTAACCGGCTCGATCGGCGTGGTAACGGTTAACCTGCCGCGCATCGGCTATCTTTCCAAAACCAAGGAAGAGTTTTACGAACGATTGGATAATTTAATGCACATCGCTTCGGAAAGTTTGGAAGTCAAACGCGCCTTGCTGGAAGACCTGACGGACAAGGGCCTCTATCCTTACGCCAAGTATTATTTAAATAACATTAAAGAGCGCTTTAACGGCTATTGGAACAACCATTTCGCCACCATCGGCGTAATCGGCATGAATGAGGCTTTGCTAAATTTCGCGCCCATCGGAAAAAATATCACTACGCCGGAAGGCCGAGCCTTCGCTTTAGAAGTTTTGGATTACGCTAGAAATAAAGTTTTGGATTTCCAGGGCAAGACCAACCATCTTTACAACCTGGAAGCCACGCCGGCCGAAGGCGTAACCCGCCGCTTGTCCCGCATCGATAAAGACAAGTATGAAGACATAATTGTCGGCAATGACGAAGCGGTTAAAGCCGGCAAGGCCGCGCCCTACTACACCAACTCCAGTCAGCTGCCGGTTAATTTCACCTCCGACCTGTTTGAAGCCATGGATTTACAGGACGAATTGCAGACTAAGTACACGGGCGGCACGGTCCTGCACGGCTTTATCGGCGAAGCTCTGCCTTCGGCCGAGTCGGTTAAGAGCCTGGTCCAGAAAATAGTGAATAAATATCACATGCCCTATTTCACCATCACCCCGACTTTCTCAGTCTGCCCCAAACACGGCTATCTGGCCGGCGAGCATTTTTTCTGCCCCAAATGCGACGAGGAAATCGGCTATCTGCCCGAGCAGGAAGTAGCCAAACCGGCACAACAAAACTTAATCTAATTAATAAATAAAAATAAAATTATGAGCCCCATCGAGACGAAGAGGACGCCTTGCGAGGTTTATTCAAGAGTAGTCGGCTATTTGCGCCCGGTCCAGCAATGGAACGACGGCAAGCAGTCCGAGTACGCGAGCCGTAAGACGTTTAAAGTTAACGAAAATTAATCGGATTTTTGGGAAATTTGGAATTCCAAAAATCCCAAAACTCTATGCTAATCGGCGGTTTGCAAAAATTCAGCTTGCTTGATTACCCGGAGCGCGTTAGCGCCATCATTTTTACCCAAGGGTGCAATTTCCGCTGCCGGTTTTGCTATAACCCTATGCTTGTCTGGCCCGCAGTGGTTGGCAAGTCAATATACGCCCCAGGCCCTGAAGCCGGGCGGCAAAAAGATCATCCCGCTTACAAGGAGGATGACCTTTTTGTTTTTCTTAAAAGCCGCGCCGGTAAATTGGACGCGGTGGTCATAACCGGCGGCGAGCCGTGCTTGCAACCGGATCTGCCGGAGTTTATCAGGAAAATAAAAGCCTTGGGCTTTTTGGTCAAGCTTGATACTAACGGCAGTTACCCGGCAATGCTTAAGCGCTTGCTGGATGAGAAACTAATAGACTATATCGCCATGGATTTAAAAGCGCCGGCGGAAAAATATAAAGAAGTAATCGGCGTAAAAATAGATTTTAATAATATCAAAAAAAGTGTTAAACTGATTATAGAGTCGGGCCTGCCTTACGAATTCAGGACTACGGTCGCGCCCGGGCTAATTAATCAAGACGATATCGCGGCCATGGGCGAGATAATCAAAGGCGCGGACAAATGGTATCTCCAGAATTTTAAAAGCAACATGGAACTTCTTGACCGCGCGCTCAATGGCCGAGTGCCGTATAACGCCCGGCAGATGCAGGAAATGGCGGAGATTGGACGCGAGTACGTTAAAAAATGCGAAGTGAGATAGCGCCCCTTCTGTCATTCCGGCCTACGAGCCGGAATCTACGGTTAAACGCGATAAACATGTTTCTGGATTGCGGGTCAAGCCCGCAATGAAATTTTAATAATAACAACTAAAATTATGGACGAAGAAATAAAAAAACTTTTGGAAAAAAATCTGGAATATAGCCAGGAAATTTACCGGCAGACCAAGTACATAAAAAACTACGTCTTCTGGGCGCAGATCGCCAGCGTGATCAAGATTTTACTGATTGTCGTGCCGATTATCATCGGTATCATCTATTTGCCGCCTATCCTAAAAGATTTATTTAGCCAGTATCAAAATGCCTTAGGTCTGGAGGCCGGAACCACTAACCCGATTCAGGGCCTTCTAAACAGCGCTTCGGGCGACCTGAATCTGGAAAATATTGACGTCAATAATCTGCCACCTAACATCAGGGCGATGCTAAATAAATAAAATGTCAGACAGTAGTTTTAACAAAAAAGTCTGGGCCGCGCTTAAGCTGATTCCGCGCGGCCGGGTTACGACTTATAAAGAGCTGGCCAAATATTTAGGCAGGTCAAGGGCCGCCCGCGCCGTCGGTAATGCCTGCGGCGCCAACCCCAATGCGCCGCGCGTACCCTGCCACCGAGTCATAAAAAGCGACGGAAATTTAGGCGGCTACGCCGGGGGAATGAAGAAGAAGATTTGTTTACTTAAAAAAGAGGGAGTTAAAATAGATAAAGGGAAAGTAATAGAATTTAAGGAAAAAATTTATAGATTTAAATAAAACGACCGTCAGGTCGTTTTTGGTATGATTATTAAAGTTGAAAAAATTTTATAATTTATTATAATATAAACTAATAATATCTTAATTATTAAATAATATTATAATTTTATGGAAAATAACTTCAAAAATAGCTTGATCGCGATTTTGGTGGCCTCAATTATTACCAGCGCCTTATTCGGCGGCGCCATGGGCTTTTGGGCCGGCGGCCTGGCTTCGGGCCAGCTTAATTTAGGTAGTCTGCTTAAACCGCTAACCGGCGGTCAGAAAGTCATTACCGTGAACGAAGAATCGGCCGTGATTTCGTCCGCGGAAAAAGTTTCTCCGGCTGTGGTCAGCATTATTATTACCAGAGACCTGCCCAATCTGCCGCGCTTTAACAATCCGTTCGGCTCGGATTTTTTTCGGCAGTTTTTCGGCGAGGAGTTGGAGGATTTTTTTAGGCGGAACAACGTTCCCGATGATAACGGCACAACCAGGCAGGAAGTCGGCGGCGGTACCGGCTTTATCATTACCCAAGACGGTTTTATCGTGACCAATAAGCATGTCATCAATGACCCGCGGGCAGATTACACGGTTTTAATGAACGACGGCCAGAAATACGCGGCCAAAGTATTAGCCTCCGACCCGGTTAACGATCTGGCGATTTTAAAAATTGAGGCCAGTAACCTGCCGACCGTGGAACTGGGCGATAGTGGCAGTCTTAAAGTCGGCCAAACCGTCATCGCCATCGGCAACGCTCTGGGCGAATTTAGAAATACGGTTAGTACGGGCGTAATTTCCGGCCTGGCGCGCTCGGTCACGGCCGGCGGAGCCGGTATCGGTTCGGAACAGCTGGTCAACGTCATTCAGACTGACGCTTCAATCAACCCGGGAAATTCGGGCGGGCCGCTTTTAAACATCGCCGGCCAGGTCATCGGCATTAACACGGCCATTGTCCAGGGCGCGCAGAATATCGGCTTTGCCATTCCAATTAATGAAGTTAAAAATTCAATTGACAGCGTTAGGAGTACCGGTCGGATCATCCGGCCCTGGCTGGGCGTGCGTTATGTTTTAATTAATCAAGCCATCGCCGATGCCAACCAATTGCCGGTCAATTACGGCGCCATTGTCAGCCGCGGCCCAAATCAGACTGACTTAGCGGTTGTTCCGGGCAGTCCGGCGGATAAAGCCGGCTTAGTTGAAAATGACATAATTTTAGAAATCAATGGCCAGAAAGTTACCGAGTCTAATCCCTTGGCTAATATTATCGCCAAACTGAAGCCGGGCGATGAAATAACTTTGCGCGTCATGCACCAAGGCCAAGAAAAGAACGTAAAAGTCAAGCTGGAAGAAATGAAATAAGGGCTTTTGACATTTGCAAAGCGAGCCACTATAATAATTAAACATAAAAAATCGGTCATTTCATAATAAATGAGAGAGGGGGAAAAATGTCTAATATAGATTTATTGATATCAGTGGCCAAGCAAGCAATTTATAATGAAGATGTTCCGCTTGAACGGATGCAAGCCTTGATTTTGCCGTGCCAAGAGGCGGGCTTTTACGATCTGGCTAATAAACTCAAGAACGCGGTTAGCAAAAAACAGCCGCCGGAAAACGTTGAAACGATTAAAGCTGAATTCAAGGCAACGGCAAAACGGTTGACGCCTGAAGAAAAAACAGCAGTAAATAAAAGATGGGAGTTATTAAAGCGCTTGTGCTATAAAAAACCGCTCAGCTGTAATGGCCGGCGGGTAACTCTAATATCGGGCGACGATGAAGGCGGAGCGGTTATACAGTATCATGGCGAGAAAAAAATCGCGGCTGTTAACATTTTTGACATAGTGGTTGAGGGGGAAGCAGAGCATTGCCAATAAGGAAAAGGCGGGAAATAAAATTTTTGCGATTTAGATTGATTAAAATAGGCCTTGACTGTATCGTCCAAGGCTTTTTTATTGTTTTTTTATCCTCTTGCTTTTTTTATTGGATTTGTTAATATATTTATTATGGAACAAGTTAATGGAAAAATCAGGCTGATAGGATTAATGTTGTTGTTGCCTTATCGGGCGGCTTGTTTTGAGGTTGCTTAAGCTAAATTGGATTAAGCATAACCAGGCCACCCGGAAAGAACGGGCGGTTTTTTTGTTCCTTAAAATTTGGCAAAAAATGACACATGATATTAAGACTAAATAAGGAGGGAAAAGATGGCAAAAAAAGCAAAGACGCAGGCGCCGGTATCAGAAACAACAGAAGCTCAAAGAAAAATTAGATGCGAGCTGTGTTTTAAGCCAATTATAGATGATGTTCATGAAAACGGCGTTTGCAGATATGAAATCCTGGCAGAGCTATTAAAGAAAAAAGGCGGTATAATTATAATGGCATAAGAAAGGAGAAGGGGGATTATGGAAAGTGAACTTCAGAAAAAGTTGGATGAACTCGAGCAATATTATCGCGAGCGCGGAGGGGAGGGCAGCCAGCCTTTATGTAGCCAGGTAAGCGCTCTGCTTGAGCAGAAATTTCAGGCACAGCGCGTTGAGCTAACTAAGCGGAATAATTAAGATCGTTCATTTCGCGAGTAGATTTATTCATAGCCGCGTCTATCAACAAGACCGCGGCTTTTTTTATTAGCTTGATTTTTGGGCTTTAAAAGGTTAAGATTAAGCCATGGAAAATCTGCTAAAAAACCTGGAAATATTAAGAGAAAAACTTCTGGACGGCTGGAGGTTACTTTGACTTGGACCGGCAAAAAGAAAAAGTCAGCGAGCTTAAAGTAGAAATGTCTAAGCCGGATTTTTGGAGTAATCACGAGCGCGCCGTGGAAGTCGGCCGGGAAGCCGAGAATCAAGAAAAAGAAATCGCTAAATGGGAAAATTTGAGAAAAGAAATAACCGATCTGGAGCAATACGTGGCCGAAGCGGTTAAGGAAAGTGATTTGTCGATCGCCGATGAAGCCAATAAAAAATATTTGGAGCTTAAAAAAGAATTTGAAGAACTGGAATTTTTAGTTTTATTCTCCGGGAAGTATGACGCGTCTAATGCTATTATTTCTTTGCACGCGGGCACGGGCGGCGTGGACGCCCAGGACTGGGCCGAGATTCTGGAGCGGATGTTTTTGCGCTTCGCGGAAAAAAAAGGCTGGAGCGCCGAACTGGTGGACCGGACCATGGGCGCCGAGGCCGGCATAAAAAGCGCCAGCTACCGGATCATCGGCCGCTGGGCTTACGGCTATTTAAAAAGCGAATCCGGCGTGCACCGGCTGGTGCGCATTTCGCCGTTTGACGCCGAGCAGATGCGCCATACCTCGTTTGCTTTAGTCGAGGTCATTCCGGAACTCGCCGCCGCCGAAGAGATTGAAATTAAGCCAAGCGAGCTGAAGCTGGAAGCGTTCCGCTCGTCGGGCGCGGGCGGCCAGAATGTCAATAAAGTGGAAACCGCCGTGCGCTTAACCCACCTGCCGACCGGCCTGGCCGTCACCTGCCAAACTCAGCGCTCCCAGCACCAGAACAGGGAAACCGCTTTAAAAATTTTAAAAGCCAAATTATTCAAACTGGAAGAAGAAAAAAAATTGAGCCAGGAAAAAACCCTGCGCGGCGCGGCGCAAAAAGCCGAATGGGGCAAGCAGATCCGCTCTTACGTTATGCAGCCTTATCAGTTAGTTAAAGACCACAGGACTGAATATGAAACTTCGGATATCGGCAGCGTCCTGGACGGCGAGTTAAGCGGGTTTATGGAAGCGTATTTAAGAAGTTTAAAAATAAAGAAATAAAAGAAGCAGCGGGATTAAGTACTCCCGCTCTTTTTTATCCCCGCGTCTGCGCGCAGACGCGGGGATAAATTGCAAAACCAAGTTAAATAATGGTAAAATTATATGTATGCGTAAAAAAACATGGTTAATTTTTGCCGGTTGCCTGCTGTTTGCTTTGTTAGTGGCTCCGGCCGCATGGGCGCATCAGCCCAGGCGGGTTTTGGATAATCAGTTGGTCTTGATAAAAAACGCGGAAGTGTCTCAAGCTTTTTACGGCGAGCTTAAGGGCCATGAAGCCAGTTATCTAATTGATTTAAAGCAGGCCCAAGATTTGTACCTGAAAATTCTGGTGCCTGATTTAACCGGTAATTTAAAAGATAAATCCGTAGAGGTGGAATATCTGCCGGCCCTCGGTGAAAGCGTCTTAAATTTTATAAAATTAGACGCCGACACGATAGAGTGGAAAAAATATTATGAAGAGTTCTCGGGCGATAATTATTATGAGGGGCCGGAAGCAAAGCAACCGGCTGAAGCCGGCTATTATTTAATAAAAATTTATAGTCCGGACAATCAGGGTAAATATGTTTTAGTGGTTGGGGAAAAAGAAGAGTGGACGGCGCTTGAGACGATTAAAGCCGCTTATACCGTGCCGCTGCTTAAAAAAGATTTTTTTGAGCAGCCGATCAGCCGGTGGTTTAACGGCCAGGCGGGCAAATACGCGGGCGGCGGCCTGCTAGGGCTTATAATATTAGTTTTGGCGTTCAATCGATTTAATAAAGTGATTAAATAATTTGGAAAAATTTAAAATGTATTTAGTGGATTATAGAAGATTACGTGAATTTCTTCACGCATAATATTTTATGGCTCAAGCAAAAACTGTTAATACGAAAAATTCAATTTCCATCAAATATCTTTTGCCCCCGGCCATTATTATTCCGTTATTTTTTATTAATTTGTTTTTTATTTCCGGGTTGGTTTATATTTTATATCAAAATACCTACAGTTGCGTTTATGAGGAAAAGTTGTCCTTGCTTAAGACGACAAAAAATTTAATTTTTAACGATAGCAGCCCGCAGCTAAAGGCGGTAGCCGTGGATCAATTGGCCGCCTCGCCTTATGTGATGTTCGCCCGGCTGGTTGATTCGGAAACAAATAATATAATCGCATCGGCCGGACCGGAGCCCGGTTTGCTACCCGGTGAAAAATTTCCTGATTTTAAGGATCAGCCGTCGATCGCGCACCGAGTTCGTTCTGGCAGTTCAATCGTGGAAATGAGCGTCGGAAACGGCAGGGAGGGCTTATGGTTGGGCTTTGAAATAAATACCATCCAGATGCATTTTGTCGAGGCGGTCGGCTTTTCCATTATTTTAATTATACTGGCCGACATGCTTTTCTACTTTTTGGCCTATTATTTTTTTAAAAAATTGTTTTTAAGCCCGTTTAACCAAATTTTAGCCATTATTGACCGGCTGGGCAAAGGCGATTTTGACGTAAAGGTTTCGGTCAAAACCAATATTTTGAGCGAGATTGAGCAATTAAGCGATTCGCTTGACAAGATGAAAGAGGGCTTTAAAAATAATCAAAAGCGATCGGAAATGATTTCAAGGCTCAAGTCGGAATTTATTTCGATCGCGGCCCATCAGCTGAGAACGCCGCTGTCCGCAATCAAGTGGGCCTTGGATATGCTGGCCAGGGGTGATTTGGGGCAGGTTAACCAGGAGCAGAAAGAGCTATTGGAAAAAAGCGACGAATCCAATAATCGCATGATCTTATTAGTCAATGACTTATTAAACGTGTCGAGAATCGAGGAGGGTAGATTCGGCTTTAAATTCGCGGCCGGCGACTTGGGCCAGGCCTTAAGAAAATCAATCGCCGACACTTCCCTGGTGGCCCAAAAATTGGGAGTTAAAGTAATATTTAACGAGCCGGCGCCAAAGCCCCGTTCAGTCATGCTTGATAGCGAAAAACTTAAAATCGCCCTAGACAATCTGTTAAGCAACGCCATAAAATACAGCAAGCCCGGCGGCCAGGTGCAGGTTAGCCTTAGCCCCCATAAAAGCAATTATCTCGAGGTTACCATTAAGGACGACGGCATCGGCATACCCAAGAGCGATTTAAAAAAGTTATTTAATAAATTTTTTCGGGCGGAAAACGCGGTCAAAAAACAGACCGAGGGTTCGGGACTGGGGTTATTTATCGCAAAAAATATTATTTTAAATCATGGCGGCAAAATTTGGGCCGAGTCAAAAGAAAACTCAGGTTCCAAATTCCATTTTACCATTCCAACCGAAGCCAAGCTTGTGCCGGAACAAGAGCTTAAGTTCGAAGACTTCTTCCAGTCATTATAAGTTGATGCGCTCCGCCCCGATTTATGGTATAATTTAGCCAGGCCAATTAGCCACTTAACATATATTAATTTTAAAAAAATATGAAGCAAATAATAATTTTTATTTTCGTTTTTTTGGGCGTGTCAGTTCTTTATCTGATTACTTTGCCGCTACAGACAGTTTTTACTCTGCCGCTGACCGGTTTGACGCACACCATCAACGGCTTGGTTTTGGCGCTGATCGGCGCCAAGTTATATAATGATTCGGCCAAAGAGGCGGGCGCCGATCCGGCTAAAAAATATTTCATGAATTTTTTCTTCTCGTTCGGCGTTTTTCAGCTGATTATGGGATTAGCGCATGCCGTATTGTATGTAAACCAGTCCGCTTTCGCCGCGGTAATGAATTGGGGCTATATTATCGGCCATGTATTTCTTTATTTAAGCTTAGCGTTCACTTTAATGGTGCCACTTGAGTTGTCACTGCCGGGAAAGAAAATAAAAAATATCGCCTTCAGTTTGATCGCCATCTTCGGCCTGGCGATAACTTATATAAATATTATCAAACCAAATCAACCGTTTTTTGAAAGCAAAACCGGCATCACTTTTTTTAACGCCGATCCTCTGGTGGGCAAGCTGATACCGATAATTGTTTTATTAAGCTGGGGCGTGTCAGTCCTGATTTTTATTTATCACGGACTTAAATCCCGCAACAACCGCCTGGCCATGGCCCGTTCGCTAGTCATAAGTCTAGGGCTAATATTGTTGATTGTTGGCGGACCTTTGCATGATGTGGCCCAAACTTCATTGCAGTTTTTAATGGCCGATATTCTGACCTTGCTGGGATCTTTAATTTTGGCATCAGGCACTTTGCTTAAGTTGAAAAGCGTGGAAACAGCCTGAGTATGTTGTTCAGCCAAAATTTGAGCAAGTCAAAATATGTATTATTGGCTTGTCTGGTTTTTATCTTAAGTATCGCTGTGGCGTCATTTTTGCCTCTAAAATATTTGACTCATGAAATATGGTGGTTTTCGGCCGCCATATTTTTTTTGGCTTTGGCAATTTTGTTTTGGCCGAATAAAATTTTTTTATTGGCAGCGGTAATGTTTTTGGCGTTTTGGCGCTTCGGTTTTAGCTTGCCGGAAAGCACGCCGGATAAAATTTGGCATTATAACCTGCCCGACGGTCAGGCGAGTGGCGTTAATTTGACGGTGCGCGGCTATGTTTCCAACGAACCGGATATCAGGGAAACTAATCAAAAGCTGGAAATCGCGGCAGTGGCGGTCAACCAAGCGCCAGGCGAAAAAATTTCCGGAAAAATTTTAGCCACCACTAATTTATTTCCTGAATATAAATATGGAAATGAACTGGAATTAGAATGCGAGCTAAAGCGGCCGGAAGTGTACGAGGGCTTCGCTTATGACCGCTATTTGGCCAGGCATGATATTTATTCAGTATGTTATTATCCCAAAGTTAAGATATTGCCCGGTAACGGCGGTAATATATTTTACGCTAAAATTTTTTCTTTTAAAGAAAAAATGGCCGGCTTGGTTGACGTTGGCTTGAGCGATCCGGAAGCAAGCCTGGCGCGGCCGATAGTTTTCGGCGGACAAAGGGGGCTTGAGCGAAAAATCCGCGATGATTTTCAGAAAACCGGGTTAACGCATATCATGGCTGTTTCCGGTTTTAACGTCAGCATTCTGGCGGTAGCGGTTATGGCTGTGCTGCTAGGCCTGGGCGTAAGCCGGAGCAGCGCTTTTTATCTGGCCGCGGCGCTACTGGCCGGCTACATCGTGCTGGTCGGACTGCCGGCTTCAGCCGCGCGCGCCGGGTTAATGGGTTTTTTAGTGCTTTGGGCCCTAAAGCTCGGCCGGCTTAATAAAATTACCAATTCGCTGGTTTTGACCGCGGCTATAATGTTATTAATAAACCCCAAACTATTGCGCGATGACGTTGGTTTTCAATTGTCATTTTTGGCTTTAGCCGGCTTGGTTTATGTTTATCCGATTCTGGAAGCGGTTTGGCAAAAAATAAAATTACCGAAAATCAAAGGTGTGAGCGACGCGCTTTTGATAACTATGGCGGCGCAGGTTTTTACCTTGCCGATTTTGGCTTATAATTTTTCACAAATTTCCTTAATCGCGCCGCTGGCCAATTTGGCCGTGCTTTGGGTTTTACCGGCGCTGACCATCTTAATTTTAGCCGCCCTGCCGCTGGCCGCTCTTATGCCCGGCTTGTCGTTTATATTTTTTCTGCCTAGTTTACTGCTGACTAAATATATTTTATTCATAGTCGGCCTCTTGGCTCGGGCGCCGTATGCTTATTTGGAAGTAAATTATGTGAGTTGGGCCGGGGTTGGGGTGTATTATGCCGTCGTGGTACTGATAGTTATAAAATTATGGCAGTCTAAATTGTTAAAGCCGGAAAATAATGGTAAAATATAAATATATGAGAATAAAATTATTATTTTTATCCGTACTGGCAACGGTTTTTATTTTTAGCAGTCCGGCTAAAGCGGAAAGCTATGACCTGAAAGCCGAGTCGCTGATTATGAATTCGGCTAAATGCGAAGTGAATCAGCCCTGCTCCTTTACCGCTAGAGTGAAAAACCTAGGCGCGGAGTTTGTATTAAATTTTCCCCTGAAGGCAGTGGCCGGCGCTTCAGCTTTTAAATTAGATTCGGCCATTAATATGGCGCCGTCCCAGGGCGCGGTTATTAAAACCAACGACTACATCACTTTTAACTTTAACGGGGTTTTCAGCCAAATCGGCTCCATCGCCCTGTCTTTTTCCATTGATGCCGCCGGTTATTTGGTTGAAAGCGACTTAAACAATAATGCCGTAAGCCTAACCGTTAGCGCGGCCGGCTATGATTTAGCGGTGGAAGCTTTAAGTTTGTGGCCGGCCAGTCCGGCCGTGGGGCAAACTTGCTATATCCGGGTGGCAGTAAAAAATAATAGCGCTTATAAATTATACTCCGGCGCCGGTTTAAATTTGGTAAAAATTTTTCCTGACTTTACGGTTGAAAGCGCTTCTTCCACCGAGCCCAGCCTGGCCAAGGTGATTGATTCCGGCGGTTATCTTTATTACGGCTATCAAGGAAAATTCACGGCCGCGGGCGCCAAAGAATTAAGCTTCACGATTGATCCGGATGACGCTTTAAAAGAAAGCGATCTGGCCAATAACCTGATAGCCCAAAAAATAACCGTTAATAACGCCGCTGATGCCGACCTGGCCATTGATTCAGTCAGCTTTAGCGCGCCTAAAATAATTTTAGGCGCGCCCTATGATATAAGCATTGGCTTAAAAAACATAGGTAAAATTTCTTTGACTTCGGCCCGGGGATTTTCTAAAAACGAATTTAGTTTTAGTCTGCCGTTTTTTGATTATGGCATCAACGATCTGACTTATGACGGCTATCCGTCGCTGACCTCGCCGCTCAATCCCGGAAGCATCTTTATGTACAAACTCCATGGCGCGTTTAATCAGCCGGGCAATTTTAATTTAACTTTTGCCGTAAATAAAGACAAAGATTTGACTGAAGCTAATTACAATAATAACGCCACTTCCACTAAAGTTCTGGTTTATAAAAACCAGGCCGAAGCGGACAGCTTTGCTATTTTAACCAAGACTGTCAGTTTCGCCAGTTCAACTACGGCTATTATTAGCTGGAAAACCGACGTTAAAACAACGGGTCGGGTAAATTACAACCGACAGCATGACAACGTTAATGACAATAAGGCCGAAGATTTAACTAGCGCCTTAGAACACGCGGTCAGCCTAAACGATTTAAAGTCCGGAGAAACTTACAGCTATGCCATCACTAACCAAAACGGCATAGTGGAGAAGACTGAAATAATCAGTAATTTTTCCATGCCGCTAAGCAATGATATAAAAATTACGGCCGGACCGAGCCTTACGGTCAGCGATAAAACCGCGCAAGTTAGCTGGAGCACGAATATAAATTCTTCGGGTAAAATTTATTATAAAAGCAAAGGCGCGAGCGACCTGGTTTCGACCGGTTCTGACACGGCCGCGGCCGATCATAAAATCGAGCTTAAAGATTTGGCTTACGGCCAGTACGACTATTTCCTAAGTTCAACCTCCACACCCGGCGCTAATTTTAAGACCGACTGGGCCAATTTTGAGATTAAAGCTGCCGCGCTTCCAGCGACTACTGTAGTTTCCGCTCCTACTGCTCAGTCCGCGCCAGACTCGCCCCTCAGCTTAAGCGCCTTTGATGACGGCTTGTATAACAAATTAAGAGGTAAGATCATTTTAAAAGTTGAAAGCCGGGGAGAGGCCTATTACGTCAGCGCCAAAGAAAAAAAACTATTCTACCTGGGCAAGCCCGGAGACGCTTTTAGCGTGATCAGAGGGCAGGGAGTAGGCATCGCCACGGCAAACTTATCAAAAATTGCTGTGGGCTTAAGCGGGCTCTCTGGCGCGGACGCGGATAAGGACGGCCTGCCGGACGCCATGGAAACCGCCTTGGGCACTGACGCTAAGCGCGCCGATACGGACGGCGACGGCCATAAAGATAAAGACGAGCTAGCCGCCGGTTATTCGCCTTTGGCTAAAGGAGTAAAAATGAATCATGACTTAAAGTTCGCGGCCGCGCAAAAAGGCAAAATTTTTTTACAAGTGGAAAGCCGCGGCCAAGCTTGGTACGTTAACCCGGCCGACGGCAAAAGATATTTTCTGGCCACGCCGGCCGATGCCTACGCGGCGATGCGCGGCCTGGGTGCGGGCGTATCTAATTCAAATTTTGCCAAGTTCACCGCCGCAACAGCCGTAGAAAAAACCAATCAAATAAAATTATCACAAACCCCAGAACCCCAAGGCGTCTGGCTAGTGGCCGAAGTTTACAGTTCGGTTAGCCTAAGCGAGCCTTTTACTAAAATAGCTTTAAGTCCAAACGACGCGGCTTTTGAACTAACGTTTAAAGAAAGCGCTTATTGCGATTCCCGGCTGAAAGATCCGGCGGACGCGACCAACACAAAACCTTTTTGCGAACCGCTCGTTTTCAAAGCCGATGGCACTTTTACCGCCTCAAGGTTGGCGGCTTGGGGCGGGTATATGAAATTAAACGGCTCAAGCTTGGAATTTTACGAGGGCGGCAAAGCTTATACGAAATATATATTTAGACAAAAGTGATCGCTACAATATATTAATGTCGGTTAAACTTTACAAAATATTACTCTTACTGGGCATGGCCGCCTGCCTGACGGCCATGCTTTTATTTTGGCACTACTGGCAAGTGCCGCAGAATCTGGAAATAGATTTTCTAGACGTGGGGCAAGGCGACGCGATATTAATCAAGGCGCCGGGCGGGCAGAACATCCTAATAGACGGCGGACCGGATAAGACCGTAGTTAAACGGCTGGGCGAAACTTTAGCCTTCTGGGACAAAAAAATAGATTTAATGATTTTGACCCATCCCCACGACGACCATGTGACTGGCCTCGTCGATGTTTTAAAAAGATATAATGTAAAAAAAATATTATACACCGGCGTAAATCATAACTCGCCCAATTACCTGGCCTGGCTTAAGCTGGTCCGCGACCGGAAAGTGCCGATGATGATTGTGGATCAAGAGCAAACCATAAGCTTAGGCGCGAACGCCGAACTGGAAATTTTATATCCTGGCCAAAGTTTTTTAGATAAGACCGTGGACGACTTAAATCAAAGTTCAATCATCATCAAGCTGACGCACGGCCAGACTAAATTTTTACTGACCGGCGACGCGGGCGAGGCTGTGGAAAAAAAATTGCTGGAATCAGGCGCGGATTTAGCCGCGGCCGTTTTAAAAGTCGGGCATCACGGCTCGCAGTATTCCAGCCTGAAAGAGTTTATAGAAAAAGTCGCTCCGAAAATTGCCGTTATCCAAGTCGGCAAAGACAACGATTTCGGCCACCCGAATCTAAGAACCATTATGAAGCTAAAAAGAAACGGCGTGGAAATTTACCGGACGGATAAGGACGGAACGGTAAAAATGGTGAGCAACGGGACGGAGGTTAGAGTCTTGCCAATTCTGAAATAACTGCTATAATTTAATTAATCGCCTATGAGGGCGTTATTTATTTAAGCTTATGGCTAAGAACAATAATAAAAAGCAGATATTGGTGGTGGAAGACGACGCCATGATCAGTTCCATGTATAAAACTAAGTTTGAGGCTGACGGCTTTGAGGTATTGACGGCCGATAACGGCGCCGCCGGACTCGAGCTGGCTAAAAAAGAAAAGCCGGACATTATTATGTTAGACATAATTTTGCCGCAGTTGGACGGTTTCTCCGTTCTGGAAGCCATAAAAAAAGAAAAAGCAATTAAGGATATTCCGGTCATCATGCTAACCAATCTAGGCACGGATGAAGACAAGAAAAAAGGGCAAAAAATGGGCGCTTTGGATTATTTGGTTAAGGCCAGTTTGACGCCGGGCCAGGTTAGCGCCAAAATAAAAGAAGTTTTAAAAATGTAAAGTAATTTTGCAAACTTATGCAACACCCAAAAAACGAAAAAACTTTAGTCATTATAAAACCGGATGGAATTCAGCGTTCGCTGGTCGGAGAAATTATTAGGCGTTATGAAAGAACCGGCCTTAAACTTTTGTCCTTAAAAATGTTAATTCCCACAGAAGAAATGGCGACTAGACATTATTATGAAGTCGGCGGCGACGCCTGGCTTGAAGAAGTGGGCCGGAAGGCGCGAGCCGCGTACGAAAAAAAAGGCCTGCAATCTCCTTTTGCCACTAACATGGAAAACGGCAAAGCCGTCATGATGGCCAATGCCAAATATTTAAGCTCCGGTCCGGTTATTGCCATGATCTGGCAAGGCAATTCAGCGGTTGGTTTAGTCAGGAAGATTACCGGTGGCACCGAGCCCCTGACTTCTGATGTCGGCACTATCAGAGGTGATTTTACTTTGGACTCTTATCAAATCGCCGATCTGGACCAAAGAAGCGTCAGAAATTTGATTCATGCTTCAGGCACCATTGAGGATGCGGACAAAGAAATACCGATTTGGTTTACAAATGAAGAAATTAACGCTTACCGACTAGTTCAGGAGCAGATTTTGTACGACGTAAATCTAGACGGTTTAAAAGAGTAAATTTTGACAAACTAATCAGCGTAAGCTAGAGTTATTACATGATAAAACAAGCCGCCAAACGAATCATTATTAGCCAAACCATTATTATTAATGACATTATTTTAATTGGTTTCGGGGCGGCTTAAATGAATCGGTAAAAATAAATTTACATAAAAAAAGCCGCTCGAAACCGAGCGGTTTTTTTGTTAGTCAAATGATAAAAATCGGTCATTTTATAATAGGAGGGGAAAATCATGGGTATAAAGTATGGCAGTATGGAAGAAGTTTTGGCGATCTTGCCGGAAAATCATCGAGTGGTGGTACGCCGTTTAGGCGACGGTATCGTCCTGCATGGCGATTCTGTGCCGCAAGATTATTCTGCCGATGAAAAACTAAGAAAGTTATTGGCTGGCGCAAAATTTTTTGATAAAGAGGCCGCAATCATCGGTCCGCCCAACAAACCGTAATAGTTACGGTGAAGAACGCGGGAGAATTTTGAAAATAAATTCTCCTTTTTTTATCTAAAATTAGCTATTTTTTAAGATTATGCATGAAAAAACTTGATTTTTACCTTATATTTGCTATAATTATCCACAGGTAAGGGATACCTGAATTTTTTAATAAATTATGCTTAAGACAATACAAAATACCGTTTTTTATTTTAGCTTTTTCTTTAGCGGCTCCATGAGGAGAACGGTGTTTTGTGGTGTTTTAACTGATTGATCACTAGTTGAAACTCACTAGGGAAAACTAACCGGCTCCTCTCGCAGGAGCCGGTTTTGTTTTTCGCGGTTCTTTAAAAAGTTATTATCGCGCAGAGGGAAATTCAGCCGGTTATGCCGAATTGCCGCCTACGCGGTAATAACAAATAATATTATAAAAGGAGGAAAATTGTCAGATGGGAAATGATAATGGCGGCATGATAAAAGATACGCTGTATAACATGACGCAAAGCCCAGGTGTGCAGAGGAGAAAAGATCGGATTTATTTTTCAGACGCGGGGCGCGAGAAGCAAAAAAATGAAAAGGAGAGGGCGATGGGATATATTACTGTTAATGGAGTAAAGATTAATACGACCAATAACTGCAGTTTGGTTAATCCACAGGATTGGAATGAGGCCGTGGCCGAGGAGTTGGCAAGAATCCACGGAATTAGCCGATTAACCGCGGAACATTTTTCTGTTATTCGCTGCCTTCGGTCTTTAAACGGTGAAGCTTCGGATATGTATGCGGTGAGCGACGCTTTGAGAAAAATTATTGCTTGGAAAAAATTCAAAGAGCTGTTTCATCGCGGATTAAATCAGGCCTTTATAATCAGCGGATGCGAAATTCCCTGATGTCGAACCTCTCGGCCGTTGCTAAAAGCAACGGCCTTTTTTATAGACAGTTTAAGTAATTTACTTTAATATAATAAGCATAAAGCGGGCTGTAGTATAACGGTAGTACGCATGCATGGGGTGCATGTAGCCGGGGTTCAATTCCCCGCAGCCCGACATCTATGGAAAATAATTGGCATCTTAAATCGGCCGCGGAAATTTTTAAGCAGTTTGAGTCCGGCTCAAGCGGCTTAAGCCAGGCAGAAGCGGTTGGACGGTTAAAAAAATACGGCGAGAATAGATTGCCTGAAGCCAAAGCGGATAGTTTGGCCGCGATTTTTTTTAGCCAATTCCAAAGTCCGCTGATATATATCTTGCTCGCGGCCGCTTTAATCGTTTTTTTTACCGGCCAAGCCGTTGACAGCGTAATTATCTTGACGGTTCTGCTGTTTAACGCCGCGGTCGGGACAATTCAAGAGGGCCGAGCCCAAAATACGCTGTCGGCTTTAAAAAAATTCGCCCAAACCAAAGCCACGGTTTTGCGGTCGGGGAAAGAAATGATCATTGACGACGCGGAAGTAGCGCCCGGCGACATTTTGATTTTGCAGGAAGGGGAAAAGGTGCCGGCTGACGCGCGCGTTATTTTGTCGCGCAATCTTAAAATTGACGAGTCAATGCTGACCGGCGAATCAGAGCCGGTGCATAAAATTGAAGCAGCCATCAAAAAATCAGAGTTGCTAGTTCCTGACCAAAAAAACATGGCGTTTAAGGGAAGTTATGTTATCGCCGGACACGGCCAGGCCGTGGCGGTAGCGACCGGCGTCAAAACCGTCATCGGTAAAATTGCCAAACAGATTGAAGCGATTGATACGGAAAGCCCTTTTAAAGCTAATGTGCGCCTGTTAGCGCGATTGATTATCGCGGCCGTGGCCGGCATAAGCATATTTTTATTTTTTTTCGGTATAATTACCGGCCAGGCGGCGGCAGTCATGTTCGCTACCGTGGTTTCTTTAGCGGTTTCCGTCATACCCGAAGGCCTGCCCATCGTCATGACCTTGGTTTTGGCGGCAGGAGTCTGGCGCATGGGCAAGCAAAACGTCTTAGTCAAGAAATTACAGGCCGTGGAAGCCTTGGGCCAGGCGCGCGTCATTGCCGTGGATAAAACAGGAACTATTACCAAGAATGAAATGGTGGTGCAAAAAATTTATGCCGGCGATAAGCTGTTTACCGTCGCCGGTTCGGGCTATGAACCAGCGGACGAGATAAAACTGGACGAAAAAATGGTTTGTTTGCCCAATCATCCCGAGCTATTAACCGTGGGAAAAATCGCCAGTTTTTGCGCTGGGGCGCGGTTAATGTATGATGAAGCGGCTAATAAATGGGCCGTGGCCGGCGACCCGACCGAGGCGGCTCTGGGCGTATTAGCCGGAAAACTGGGGTATATAAAAAGCGAATTAGAAGCCGAAGCGCCGCTGGTTGTAGATTTTCCCTTCGACTACAAGCTTAAATATCACGCCGCGATTTACGCTTCAGCCGGTAAAAAATTTTTGGCTGTGGCCGGCGCGCCCGAAGAAATATTAAAACATTCGCGGAAAATTTTGCGTCAAGAGAAAAGCCAGCTTTTAACCGAGGCGGAAAAGAAAAAATTGGAGTCGGTATTTTTAGCCATGTCGCTCGACGGCATGCGAGTCGTGGCTTTGGCGGAGAATCGGGAAATTACGGCCGAGGTAACGGCTGAGGCTCCGGGCGGCCTGACCTTTGTCGGATTTTTGGGCATTAAGGACGCGCTCAGACCGGAGGCGGTTATAGCCATAACAAAAATCACCCAAGCCCATATCCGGACAGTCATGATAACCGGCGACCACGCCAATACGGCTAAAGCCATCGCGGGAGAAGCCGGTATTTATCATCCGGGCGATCTGGTTTTATCCGGCCGGGAAATAGACGCTTTAACCGATCGGGCGCTAGAGGAAAAAATTACTCAAGCCGCGGTTTTTGCCAGAGTAACGCCGGAACATAAATTAAGAATTATCCGCGCTTTTAAGGCGCGGGGAGAAATTGTAGCCATGACCGGCGACGGCGTAAACGACGCGCCTTCGCTCTCGGCCGCGGATTTAGGCATCGCCATGGGCCGAATCGGCACCGAGGTAGCCAAAGAAGCTTCGGACATTGTCTTACTCGACGACAACTTAAACAGCATCATTCCGGCGATTGAAGAGGGCAGAAATATTTATAAAACCATCAAAAAAGTCATTTTATATCTTTTTTCAACCAGCGCGGGCGAAGTTTTGGTCATCGCCGCCAGTTTATTTATCGGTTTGCCCCTGCCCATTTTGCCGGCGCAGATTATCTGGCTTAACTTCGTGACTGACGGTTTCCTTGATGTAGCCTTGGCCATGGAGCCGAAAGAGAAAAGGCTGCTCGACGGTAATTTTAAAAAGCTTAATAAGTTCATGGTTGATAAATTAATGGGACAAAGAATTTTAATCATGTCCGTAACTATGGCCGCGGGCACAATTTGGTTGTTTATGGGAAATTATCAATACGATTATGCCAAGGCCCTAACCCTGTCGCTTACTTTGCTCGCGGTCTACCAATGGTTTAACGCCTGGAACTGCCGCTTTGAGGAAAAATCAATTTTTAGCGTTAATCCATTGGCCAACATGTACTTGGTCGGCGCTACGGCGATCGTCATAGCGCTGCAGCTTTTGGCCGTTTATAATCCGTTTTTACAGAAAATTTTACATACGGTTCCGCTTAGCCTAAGCGATTGGCTGGTAATCGTGCCGCTGGCCTTTGCCATCGTCTTGGTTGAAGAAATAAGAAAGTTTTTTTACAGGCGGCGCGTTATGGTGTATAATTAAACTAAACATATGAAAATTCAAAAACCGCAATTTTATTTTTTATTAATCCTTTTGGCCATAACTTTGGTTTTATCGTTTTTCGTTTTACGCCCGTTTTTATCCGCCTTTGTCTTAGCCGCAGTGGTAACGGTGGTTTTTCAACCGCTTTACCGCCGAATTTTAAAGTATTCATTCAAGCATGAAGGCTTGGCCGCTTTAGTTACGACAATCATTATCATGGTAATTATTTTTACACCCTTGATTTTTTTGGGTATGAGAATATTGGAAGAGGCGCGCCTGCTTTATGTCTCCCTATTGGATAATGGCGGTAAAGATAATTTCGTTAGCATCTTAAGCGGCCTGTTAGACAGCATCAGGCATTATTTTCTTCTGCCCCCGGAATTTTCCATCAATCTTGACCAGTATGTTAAAGAAGGCTTGAACTGGCTTTTAAATAATTTGGGCGCTTTATTTTCCAATTTTGCCAGCATCTTAACCACCGCCTTTGTATTTTTAGTTACGCTTTATTATTTGTTAAAAGACGGGCACAAGCTTAAATGGGCGCTGATTAATTACAGCCCGCTGCCCAACCTGGATGATGAAATGATTTTAAACAAGCTTGAGTTAGCCGTCGGTTCGGTTATCAAGGGTAATTTTACCATCGCTTTTATTCAAGGAGTATTGGCGTTTGTCGGCTTTACGATTTTCGGCGTGCCTAATCCGGTGCTTTGGGGCGCGGTGGCGGCTTTCGCCGCGCTTATTCCCAGCGTGGGAACTTCGCTGGTTCTCATTCCGGCAATCGCCTTGCTTTTTTTATCGGGACAAATTTTTTCCGCCGCCGGCTTGCTTGTTTGGGGAGCGCTGGCCGTGGGCCTGGTAGATAATTTTTTAGGCCCGAAACTGATCGGCCGCGGCATGAAATTGCATCCCTTGCTAATCCTTTTCTCGGTTTTTGGCGGCTTGGTTTTCTTCGGACCGGTCGGTTTTTTGCTTGGCCCGATTATTTTAAGCTTGTTATTCGCCCTTTTGCATATTTATTATATTGTCAGCAAATAATTTTAACGCCAAGGCAAACAAAAAACTCCGCCAGTTAGCGGAGTTTTTTCATTTTAATATTATGCTTGATGGCATTTTTCCCATTTTTTTCTTTTAAGCTTAAAGGCGAGCTTCATGGCAACGAGCGAACCTAGGCCGAAGATCGCGGCGGCTAAATAAAATAGCTTCAGCCAGTCGGTAATCGGTTCAAAGCCAACTTGGCCGTTTTCAATTTTTATGTAGCCGACCGGCCGAGCCATTTTTTTATAACCCAGGCCAAAGCCCTTGCTTTTGGCTTCGTCTGCGTCGCCCCCGCCCCCGCCGCCGGCCAGGCAAACGCTGGCTACGGGAATGATAATGATATCGCCTTCTTTAATCGGGTTGCCAAAAACCGCTTTGACGTCACCGCTTTTTTCAATCTCAGAGATGATTTCTTTGATCGAGTCTTTAAGCTCCATAAAATTATAATTAATAATTAGTTATAATTTTATGATACAAATAAATAATTAAATAATTATTAACCCTGTTAAATAAATTTGCTTTCAGCCAAATTTTCGCCGAGCTGATTTAACAGGAGCTAATAATGCGGCTAAATGTCTTTTAAGATGCTGAGTATTTGGTTGATGTCAATCGGTTTGACCAAGTGGTGGTCAAAACCGGCTTCGCGAGAACGGCGCTTATCTTCTTCCTGGCCGTAGCCGGTGGCCGCGATCAAAGTAATTTTTTGCTTGGCCTCGGCTTCCATCTCGCGGAATTTCCGCGCTACTTCGTAGCCGTCTAAGAGCGGCATGCCGATGTCAATTAAGGCCGCCTTCGGCCAGAAAGACGGCGCCAATGCCAAAGCGGACGGCCCGTCATAGAAAGTTTTTGTTTCATAGCCGTAAAAATTAAACAGTTCCGCCTGCATGTTGGCAATATCTTGGTTGTCGTCGATAATTAGGAGGCGCGGTTTTTCTTCGACCGCAATCGTTGGTTTTTTCAGGATTGGCTTGGCGCTGCCGCTCTCGGCCAAAGCCGGCAATCTGACGATAAACTCGCTGCCCTGGCTGATGCCGGCGCTGCTCGCCGTGATGGTGCCATGATGCATGGCGATCAAATCTTTAGTTAATTTAAGTCCTACGCCCAGTTCGCCTTGGGTGGAGACATAAGAATTGGACAGACGGGAAAATAAATCGAAAATCGTATTGATTTTATTCGGTTCCATGCCGATGCCGTTATCGCGCACCCTAATCTCAACTTCGCCGTTTAAGCGTTTGGCCTTAAGCCAAATTCGACCTCCGGCCGGCGTGTATTTAATCGCGTTATTTAAAAGATTCATGACGATTTGCTCCAGCCTTAATGGGTCAGCTTTGAGATAAATCGGCTCGGCGGGAAGAGACAAGGTTAAAGTTTGCTTTTGTAATTCTAAAAGCGGCCGGCTTACTTTAATCACATTTTCCAAACTGTCGCAAAGATTGACCGGCTGTTTTTTAAGCTGGATTTTGCCGTGGCTGATACGGGCGATATCCAATAAATCATCAAGCATCCGCCCCATATTTTTCGCCTGCTTTTCTATAACGTTGACCGCGTCGGTCAAAATCGGAGCTTTGGCCGCGGCCGAGCCGTTTTGCAGCTGGGCGTTAATCAATTGGGCGCTGGTTAAAATCGGGGCCAGAGGGTTTCTCAGCTCGTGGGACATGATAGCGATAAAATTATTCTTTTTTTCTTCCGCTCTTTTCGTTTCAGTAACGTCGGCCACGGAATAAACAAACCCTTGTACTTCGCCCGAGAGATTTTTTATGGGAGTTAAAAGCCAATCCCAATAGGTCACGCCCAGTTCCGGCTTATCGGAATAAACGTACGGCTTGGCTTTGACTTTTACGGTTTGGCCGTTGGCTTTAGCCTGATTGAATAGAATTTCATTTTCTTTATCCGGAAAAATGGAAAAATAATTTTTACCGACCAATTCATCAATTTTTTTATCGCAGGAAGCGGCATAAGCCGAGTTTACCCAGGTATAATTAAAATCACAGTCAAAATAAACCAGGAGCGTGTCGGTATTTTCAATGATAGTTTCAACAATTTTTCTTTCCTCCGCCAAGCGTTCCATGTTTTTTTTCTGCTCGGTGATGTCCATGACGTAGAGGCGCAGGACGTTGAGATTTTTGGGCAAAAACAGCTCTTCTTTAAAAATTTTATTTTTAATTTTTATCTCGCGATTTATAACTTTAACTTGCTTTTCCTCTTTCAGGCTCTTAAAAATTTCCGCGATGTCGTCGGGCAGGAAGATATTGACGTTATAGCCTACGCCCAGTTTTTTTAATACTTCCAAAGTGGCGGCGTTAAAAAACATGATATTGCCCTCCTCGTCGGTTTCAATCACCGGATTGGGATTTAGGCGGGGGAACGAAGCCAAATGCTCCATTTTTTTCTCAAGCTGTTCATGCTCGGTTATGTCAACGCAAGTGCCGACCCATTCAACCAATTCCGATTTGTTATTAAAAACCGGCGTGCCCCGAGCCATAAAATAACGGTAAACGCCGTCGTGCCGCCGCAAGCGATAGCGGGTTTCGTAATTGCTTTTGGTTTTTACCGCTTTGTCCCAGTCCGCCAGCGCTTTTTTCAGGTCGTCCGGATGCAGGGCGACGGTCCAGCCGCCGCCTTTTACCTGGTCGTAAGTTTGGCCGGTGAATTTTCTCCAGGACGGTATGTCGTCAACCACTTCTCCGGTCGGATTGGTGGTCCAACCGATCTGGCCGGTTACTTCAACGTGGGACTGGTAGCGGTCAAGGCTGGCGCGCAAAGCATTTTCGGTTTGTTTGCGGTTGGTGATATCGTGCGAGATATGCAGCTTGGAAACGCTGCCGTCGTCATTTTTTAAAGGCGTGGCTAAAAATTCATAAGTTCTTTTGGTTTTAGGATAATACCATTCGCTAAAAATAGTTTTTCCGGCGCAGACTTCTTTAAGGTTGCATTCGGCGCAAACTTGTTTGAAATTATGGAGATAGTCATAACATTTTCGGCCGTCAGCCTTGCCTAAAATTTTTTCCAACGCCGGGTTGACGTATTCCATCTCGTATTTTTGATTAACGATGTAGACGCCGTCTTTCATCGTATCCAGAATTTTTTTAAGCTTGGCTTTTTCCAAGTCCACGGATTCTCGCGCCTGCCTGAATCCGGTAATGTCCTTAAAAATTTCCAAAATATGTTTTTTGCCTTCGATCATTATGCCGGTGTGCGAGATTAAAAAGGTCCGCCCGCCGGCTATGCCGGAAACTTCATTGGTTTTAGTTTGGCCGACCTCAACCGTTTTGTTTAAGGGACAGTTAGCGCAGATTTTTTTATCGTCTTTATAAACCTCATGGCAGGCTTTGCCGATTGCTTCGGCGCCGAAAAGATCCTCAAAAATTTTATTGTGGTGGACGATCAAGCGGTTTTCATCAACAATACTTAGGCCGTCGGGTATGGCCTTAATTATGTTTTCCGATAATTCTTTTTCCCGCTGTAAAAGCTCCTTGATTCTGCGCCGCTCCGCGCTTTCGATAATTTCCCATTTGCCCGCGCGCTTGATCAGGGAAAATTGGTGGTTGTTAACCACGTCAATCACTTCGCTGGCGCCGCATTGGTCAAGCGAGTAAGTGCACAGCACCAAAATTTTATAATTATTTATAACCTTGTTAATTTCAGCTTCATATTCCGTAAAGTTGTCCCAGTCCTCTTGGCTCGTCAGCCAAAACGGATTGCCGCTGACTCTTAAGCCGGCGTAACCCGAGGCCAAGGCCTGGTCATGCTTGGCCGCCCACTGGCCAAGCACCCGCTTAAACTCGAATTTATCGTCTTTAAGGTAAAAATCCGTGTAGGGAATAATTTCCATCTGGCCTTTTTCCAAATAAGAGGAAAAATCAGGCATGGTCTCGGCCATGGCTTGGCGCGCTTCATGCGCGTTAAGAAATTCCGAGGTGACCCAAACGCAAACTTCATTGTTTTTCAAGCCTGCTTTAAAATAAGGCGCTAAAACGTCAAGTAAGTCCTGTTTAGTCCGGTAAAATTGGCAAAAATGCGTTGCCCAAGCAAAACCGGGGATCGGTTCTATGCCGGAGGGCAGTAAATTATTGCCAGTATTCTCCAGATCAATGGACGTGAGTTGGGGGTTTTTTTGCCAGTTGTTCGCTTGCTCGCTTTGGCCGCTATTTTTCATGTTTTTTGCTGTTTATTGTCATAAATATCTTAACATGAATTCTATTAAAATGTCATTAAGAATTTATGAATAGTAAAATAGTCTCCGGATTAACAAATTCTTAATAATTTTGTATTATAGTTTTTTTATAAAAATTAGAAAGAAATAAACTTATGAAGAGGAGGAAAAAACAAGCCGGCGTATTATATTTGTTTTTCGTCAACGCCCTGAAAATTAAAAAGCTTTATAAATTATATTCGCTGATTTTCCCCCAACAGAAGAGTTTATGGGAAAGATTGGCGAAAAAAGAGGAAAGCCACGTGAAAATTTTAAAAAATTTATGCGATAAATTCAACGGCGGCAACGGTTATCTCGCAGTCAGCCAATATTCGTCGCAAGTAATCGGTTACGTCGGCCGCTTCATTGACCGCCAGTTAGAAATCGCCCATAGCCGAGAGCTGGCTTCGGCCGAAGCGCTGGAAACGGCTTTAAGCCTGGAACAGTCGGTTGTTGAAAAAAAGTCGTTTGAAATGTTTATGCCGCTATGCGCTGATATTGAAACTGCCTTTATGAGCTTAAACAGGCAAAATCAGCATCATGTTAATGTCTTGACAACCGCTTATGATAAAATCAGATAGTTTGCTAAATACGAAGAGACTGATTTCGGGATAGAAATCAGTCTCTTTATATAAACTCGCCTCTGCGTCGCCCCAACGAAGAGGCTTTTGCCTAACTGTTTAATTGCGCGGCTTTAATCGTCATCCTGGTCGTCACCATGCCTGTCTTTTTGGCTCCAGCCGTTGATTTTGGCTAACTTGTTTTGCAGTTGTTTGTTGAGTTGCGCGATTTTTTTATTGTATTTCGCGGTTTCCCGGTTAATGGCGGCATTATATTGGTCTGTGATCTTTTTAATTTTCGCGCTATCGGTGGTTTTGCTTATTGCTTTAGTCATGTTCTTTTTCAGGCGATTGATTGCTTTATTATGCTCCGACGCGAGCTTGCTGATTTTTTTGTCGTAAAATTTCTGCCATTTTGGGTTGACGTTCGGCGCTGGCAGGGGAGTGGCGGCTAAGGTTGTCGCGGAAACCGAAGCAGTTTGCCCGGAAGCATTGCCGGCCGCGTCAACAGCAGAAACTGTATATGCATAAGTCGTGGAAGCGGTCAGGCCGGTGTTATTAAATGAAGT